>Ga0209415_10000028_pt1 | contig 190866 bp, 180 predicted proteins | sample PeaSoiSIISIP2007_FD_187696 | JGI IMG/M metagenome (GOLD analysis project Ga0209415, IMG submission 187696) | Peat soil microbial communities from Weissenstadt, Germany - SII-SIP-2007 (SPAdes) (version 2) | ecosystem: Environmental > Terrestrial > Soil > Wetlands > Peat | place: Germany... | reverse complement strand
CCCAAGTAAGCGGCGCGCGTAGTCCGGGGCTACACTCGTTACGTCAGTAATCGGGCACTTCTGTCCAAGTCAAGCAGGGTGACGTCCCATCTCGTGAAGCGTTGATCGTCCGTAACCATCCTAATCGCGCGCCATCGCGGGATTAAAATCACAGCCGTCCCGATTAAATCGCGGACGACTCGCACCCCACACTAAGATCCCAAAGCCGTAGAGGCCGCCTCGCGACCGGTCTTTGGATCCGCGTGGGCTTCGTGGCCGACGGACGGGTTGATATCCCCGACGGATGCATCGTACGGCGGATGAGCGTCGCGCCCTCGGGGCCTCTCTCGATTGAGGACCTCCGGCCCAAGACGCTCGACGAGATCTTCGGTCAGACCGAGGTGACCCAGCGGCTCCGTACGCTCGCCGCCGGCGTGCGGCACGGGAGGATCGTCCCGCCTCACCTCCTCTTTCACGGCCCGCCGGGGGTCGGAAAGACGACCGCGGCCCGGGCGTTCGCGCGGGAGGTGCTGGGCGAGCACTGGGAGAACGGGTTCAACACGATCGCCGCCACCGACGAGCGCGGGATCGGGTTCATCCAGGCGCGGATCGTGCCCTTGCTCGGACGAGCCGCGACGCGGGGAGCGCCGTTCCGGATCTTCTTCTTCGATGAGGCGGACGGGCTCGACCCCGAAGCCCAGCAGGCGCTCCGACCCACGATGGAGGGCGAGCTGGGAAGCTGCGTCTTCATTCTCGCGTGCAATGAGGTGCGTACGATCTCCGAGGCGGTGCGATCCCGGTGCACCGTCCTCGAGTTCGCACCGGTCGCGGCGGACGATATGAAGCGGATCATCCAGAACGCGGCCGCGAAGACGTCGGTCGTTCTCGACCGAGGATCGATCGCCACGATCGTCTCCCGCGCCCGAGGGATCCCCCGCGAGGCGATCAAGCTCCTCATCGAGGCGGAGGCCGCGGCCGAACCGGCCGCCGGCGAACCCCCCTAGGTCCCGTAGCGGCGCTGTCGGGTCTGGAACGCCCGGATCGCCTTGAGGAAGTCCACCTTGCTGAGCCCTGGCCACATCACGTCGGCGAAGTAGAGCTCGGCGTAGGCCGATTGCCAGAGCAGGAAGTTCGAGATCCGCTCCTCGCCGCTCGTTCGGAAGACCAGGTCCGGATCGGGGAGCGTCGCCGTGTAGAGGCGGTCCGAGACGGCCGCCGAGTCGATGTCGTCCGGGCGGAGGCGGCCCGCCTCGACCTCGCGGGCGATCTTCCGGATCGCTTCGACGATCTCCTCACGCCCGCCGTAGGCGATCGCGACGTTGTAGTAGTACGAGGTGTAGTCCTTTGTCGCCGACTCGGCGAGGTCGATCGCCTCCCGGACCTCCTTCGGCAGCACGTCGCGGTTCCCGATCGCACGGACCCGGATGTGGTGGCGGTGGACGCGCTCGTCCGTCGCGATCTCCCGGAAGCTCCTCGCGAAGAGGACCATGAGCTCGCGCAGCTCCGGCTCGGGTCGACGGAAGTTCTCCGTCGAGAGCGCGTAGACGGTGAGGATCTTGACCTGGGCCTCGAGACACCAGTTGAGGAGCTCCTCGAGCTTGTCCTTGCCCCGCTCGTGCCCCTCCTGGATGAGCATCCCGTGGTCGGACGCGAACCGCCGGTTCCCGTCCATGATGATCGCGAGATGCCGAGGCACCGGCGCCGATCGGATCGCCTCGAGCAGCGCCCGTTCCGTAGCGCCCCGGAACGCGTCGGCGACCGCGTGGGAGAGGTACGGGGAGCTCGCCGGGGGCTCGCGCTTCGGCTTCGGCTCCATCGCCGATGACACCCTGCCTGCGGGATTAACGATTGGGGGTCTTGGCCCACGCCTCCGGGCGGGGTCTTATCCGCCCGGCGCTCCCTTGAGAGGGTCGCAGGGTCGTCCCGAATGCGGGTGCTGAGGATCGACAGCTGGGAAGGCGACTCGGGCGGCGGCCAGGTCTACGTCCGGTCCGTCGCCGATGAGCTCGCGGCCCGCGGCCACCCGCAGCATCTGCTGAACCTGGTCACCCGGCGCCCGTCGTCGCCGCGCAAGGACGAGGAGTTCCTGCTCACCGCGCCGACCTCCCGCGGGCGGCTCGCGGCGGACCTAGGGGCCGACGGGGAGTTCGAGCGAGTGTTCCGAGCGGCCTGCGCCTCGTTCGACCCGGAGCTGATCCACCTGCACCGGTTCGACGCGATGTTCACGCCGATCGCGCGGGCGCTTTCCGACCTGGAGATCCCGGTCGTCTTCACCGCCCATGACGCCGAGATCGTGTGCCCCATTTCCACCCTGATCCAGCCGGGCGGGATCGTCTGCGACGGGGGCGTCCGCGTTCGCTGCCTTTTCACCGGTTGCCGCGTCGGCTGGGGGGGACCCTACAATCTCTGGCAGACCCGGGTCTTCGACCGCGATCTCGCCGGTCGCATCGCCGCGTTCCTATGCCCGAGCTCGCTCCTCACCACGTACCTGCACCGGAACGGCTATCGTCCGGCGGTCCACCTGCCGCCGTTCGCCCGTATCCCCGACACCGTCTGGGCCGGAGCGTATCCGCCGACGGACCCGACGCTGCCCCCGACGATCGGCTACCTAGGAAGGCTGGAACCGTACAAGGGGGTCCAGGACCTCCTGCAGGCGGTGGCTCTCCTCGCCCGTCAGGAGCCCCTGGTACGTCTCACGATCGCCGGCGACGGCGGCTACCGGTCGACGCTGGAGAACGAGGCCCGGTCCCTCGGGATCTCGGAGCGGGTAGTCTGGCGCGGCGACCTGCGCGGCGCGGACAAGGAGGAGTGGTTCCGCTCGATCGACGTGCTGGCGGTCCCATCGAACATGTGGGAGAACTTCGGGCTCGTCGCTCTCGAGGCCCAAACGCGGGGACGGCCGGTGGTCGCGACGAACTTCGGGGGACTCCCGGACGTGGTCCAGGACGGGGAGACGGGACGTCTCGTCCCGGTCTCCGACCCGCCGAAGCTCGCGGAGGCGCTCGGGGCCACGCTTGCCGACCGCGACCGCTCGGCCGCCTGGGCGAGGGAAGGACGGCGTCGCGCGCTGGAACGGTTCACCCCCGAGCTCCACGTCGAGCGATTGCTCGCGGTCTACGGCGCTGTCCTGGCGCATCGGCCGCTCCCGTCTCCGACGGAGGCCGAGGCGCTCGTCCGGCGTGGGCCGTAGGCGGGACCAAGGGCGGGGATCCCGCCCCTGGCCGACCCGTGTCGAAAGCGGGTCGTGGCGTGGGCAACGCCCTGGTCGGGAGTTCCGGGGTGGGCAGAGGTCCGCCCACCGCCTTCGAACCCGAGTCCCAAGCTCGACAGACTTAGATCCTAGACCACTAGACTACCAGGGCAGCGCCCGAGCGGCCTATTCGCTCGGTCACTTGAACCTTGCCTACGAGGGGCGCCCTGGGGCCTTTCCGGCGCGAGGGGGTCTGGGGCCGCGTTGCCGGTGCAGCGCGCGGATTATGTAGCAGAAGACCAAGATTCATCGCTCCCCGGAGCACGCAGATGGGAGCAATCCTCGCCTGGTTCACGACGGTCGTCCTCGTCCTGAGCTTCGTCCTGGTCCTCAGCCAGCTGGGCCTCGACGTCACGCCGGCCCTCGGCTCGGCCCTCCACGGCGTCGAGCACTGGCTCGGCCTGCCGATCTAGTCAGCCCGACGTCACCGGCGGGCGGCGCCCAATCGGTCGTAGACCGCGAGGTACCGATCGAGCATCGCCTCGTCGGACCAGTCGTGGGCGACCGCGCGGGCCCGGGCGCTCCGGCGCGCCCGCTCGCCCGGGTCCGCGAGCCGATCCAACGCGGCGGCGAACGCCGCGACGGTCGGCACGACCTCGCCCGCGCCGGTGGCCGCCATCTCCGGCGCGGCGCCGACCGGGAACGAGACGAACGGCTTCCCCGCGGCGATCGCTTCCGCGAGGGTGACCCCGAACCCTTCGTACGAGCTGCCGAGCACGACGGCGTCGGACGCCCGGATCGCGCGGACGACGTCGGGGCGAGGGATCGCCCCCGGGGCGATGTACTCGATACCGGCGCGTCGGGCACGCTCCGCGCACGACGCCGCATCGTAGGGCGAGCCCGGGAGGTCCCGACCGATCGCCACGAGCGCCCACGCGCCGCGGGTGGCCGCGACGGCCTCGATGAGGCGATCGACGCGCTTGTTCGAGAAGAATCCCCCGACGTACACGGCCACATGGGGCGCGCGCTGGCCCCAGCCGGCGCGCGTCGCCGGGACCTCGGCCGGGTCGCCGGCGAACTCCTGAAGGGGAACCCCGAGGGGCAGCCGTTCCAGATGCGACTCCGGGAACCCCCAGCGGAGCAACTGCTGGCGTTCGAACTCGGTGTCGCACGCATACACGTCGAGGCCGGCGAGGACCCGTGGGAAGTACCGTTCGAAGTACCAACGATCCCAAGGCTTTGGATCGTTCGCGTACTGATAGAACCCGTGCCCGGTCCCGACCTGGGGCCAGCCGTAGAGGCGGGCGAGCGGGAGATAGAAGTCGGCGCACCAGATCCGGTTCCCGTGGAGGTGGAACAGGTCGCCGTGCGTGGCGCGGAGCGCCCGATGGTAGCCGACGGGAAAGCGGATCCCGCCATACCGCCGCATCCGGAGCCGTACGACCTCGACGCCGCCCACCTCCTCGCGATCGGGGACCCCCGGTTCCGCCTGCGTGATGACCGTGACCCTGTGCCCTCGGCGCGCGGTCCCCTCCGCCAGCACCTGGGCGATCCGCTCGGACCCGCCCGGGACCGGGTGGTAGCGGTGACACGCGTGGACCACGTGCACGGGCTCCCGACCGGGCCGGGGGGGATACCGATAGCGGTCGGGCGGAAGGACGGCCCGCCGTCCTGTCCGGGGGTTGTCCGGCCTAGGCGGAGCTCGCCCGGAGCGTCGCGGTTCCCCGAACGCGCAATCGGCGGCGGAGACCGCTCGGGCGAACGAGACCGTCGGGGGTCACGAACGCACGGACGTACCGGGCGGGCGTGACATCGAACGCCGGGTTCCGGGCCCGGCTGCGTCGCGGAGCGAAGCGCACCCCGCCCAGCCCGAGCACCTCGTCCGCGGACCGCTCCTCGACCGGGATCGCGCTCCCATCGGCCCGTCGGGCGTCGAACGTGCTCCAGGGAGCCGCGACGTAGAACGGGATCCCGTTCTCGTGCGCCAGGACCGCCTTCTCGTACGTCCCGATCTTGTTCGCGAAGTCCCCGTTGCGGGCGATCCGGTCGGCGCCGACGATCACCGCGTCGACCTCCCCCGCGCGCATGTAGTGGCCGGCCGCGTTGTCGGCGATGACCGCGTGCCGGATCTTCTCCTGGTCCAGCTCCCAAGCCGTCAAACGCGATCCCTGGAGGAGCGGCCGGGTCTCGTCGACCCACACGAACAGGTCGCTGCCCCGGTCGTGGGCGACGCGGAGGGGGGCGAGCGCCGTCCCCCACTCGACCGTGGCGAGCGCGCCGGCGTTGCAGTGCGTGAGGACGTTGGGTCCGCCCAGGAAGAGGGGCGCCCCGACCTCGCCGACCCGGCGGCATTCGCCGACCACCAGCTCCCGGTACGCGTCGGCGGCCGCGGTCGGGTCCTCTCCGGCCGCCCAGGCCGCTCGGACCGTCTCGATCCCGACGAACAGGTCGTAGGCCGTTGGCCTCGTGGCGCGAAGGGCGCCCGCGGCCCGCTCGGGGGTCCAACGTCCCTCCGACGCCCCCAGGGCCATGCCGTACGCGGCCGCGACGCCGATCGCCGGGGCGCCGCGCACCGCCATCGTCCGGATCGCGTCGGCCACGTCCGCGAGCCGGCGGAGGTGCAGGATCTTGAGGCGCAGCGGCAGGAGCCGCTGGTCGATCAGGTGGAGGGTCCCCTTTTCGAACCAGAGGGCTCGGACGGCCATCGATCTACTCGGCGTCGAACGTGTGGAGAAGATCGAGCCACTCCGGCGGGACCCGCTTGTTCTCGCGGAGGGCCTCGTCGAACGGTACGCCGACGACCTGGGCGCCGCGCAGGACCGCGACCTCGCCGAACCGGCCCTCGATCGCGAGGTCGACCGCCTTCGCGCCGAGCCGGGTCGCGAGGATCCGGTCGAAGAGCGTGGGCGGTCCGCCGCGCTGGATGTGGCCGATCTGCGCGCTCCGGGTCTCGACGCCCGTCGCCGCCTGGATACGGGCCGCGACGGCCGCTCCGACGTCCCGCTCCCGGAGGAGCTCGTGGCCGAACTCGTCCTTCGCGCCCGCGCTCCCGCGCCGGGGCCCGAGGTCGATCCCCTCGCTGACGACGACGAGGGCGTAGCCTCGCGCGCGGACGCCCGCGCGGACCTGGGCGAGGAGCCGGTCCTCGTCGTACGGCTCCTCCGGAAGGAGCGTGGCATCGGCGGCGCCGGCGAGGCCGGTCGCCAGGGCCACCCAGCCGGCGTGCCGGCCCATGACCTCGAGGACGATCGCGCGATGGTGGCTGCCCGCGGTGTCCCGGAGGCGCGTCAGGGCGTCGACGGCGACGGAGGAGGCCGAATCGAAACCGAACGTCCAGTCCGTCGCGCCGACATCGTTGTCCATCGTCTTGGGGACGCCGACGACGTGGCCGCCGCGTCGTGCGAGCTCCCGGCCGGCCGAGAGCGTGTCGTCGCCGCCGATGGCGACGAGGGCGTCGATCCGCTGGGACGCGAGCGTCGCGACGACCTTCTGGGCGTCGGCCTCCTTCTGGAACGGATTGGTCCGGGAGCTGCCGAGGAGCGTGCCGCCGCGGAGGACCGCGTCGAAGAGATCGGCCGGCGCGAGCGGGCGGAAGAGCCCGTCGCGCGCGCCCTTCCAACCATCGAGGAAGCCGATGGTCTCGTGGCCTTTCCGATGCGCTCGGTAGACCACCGCCCGCACGGCGGCGTTGAGTCCGGGGCAGTCCCCACCCCCGGTGAGGACGCCGAACCTCACGCCGGGACCTCGAGGTACTCGCGCGGCGCGGTCGTGAGGAACTTGTAGCCCGTCTCGGTGACGACGATGTCGTCCTCGATGCGGACCCCACCGTGGCCGGGGAGGTAGATGCCCGGCTCGATGGTGATCGTCATGCCGGCCTCGAGCTTGTCGTCGACCGACGGGCTCATGCCGAAGCCGTCGTGGACCGCCAGGCCGATCGAGTGGCCCAGGCCGTGGGTCATCCGGCCCTTCCACGGAGAGGCGTCGATGACGCGCTGGGCGGCGTTGTGGACGTCCTTGGCGACGGCGCCCGCGCGGACGACGGCGAGGGCGGCCTCCTGCGCGGCGAAAACGGTGTCGTGGACGCGCTTCATCTCCTCGTCGCGCCGACCGAAGTGGAAGGAGCGCGTGATGTCGCTCGCGTAGCGCTTGTAGTAGGCGCCGAAGTCGCAGACGATGCTCTGGCCGGACTCGAGCTTCCGGCCCTGCGGCGAGAAGTGGGGCTCCGCCCCGTCCGGACCGAAACCGACGATCGTGCCGAAGCTTCGGCCCGAGGCGCCGTGCTTCATCATGCGGTACTCGATCTCGGCCGCGAGCTCGAGCTCGGTGATGCCCGTCTTGAGCATGGAGGGGATCTCGCGCCCGACCGCGGAGCCGATCCGGCCCGCCTCCGTGAGCCGCTCGATCTCGGTGGCGTCCTTGATCATGCGGGCCTCGCGGATCGCCGCGCTCGCATCGACCCAATTCGCCTCGGGGAAGAGCTTCGCGAGGGTGAGGAAGCTCTCGTGCGTGAGCTCGCGGTAGTTGAGCGCGAGCGTCCCCTTCTCGGGGACGAGCTTCTTCAGGACCGCGTCCCGCGTCGCGTTCGTGAACACGTGGACGTCGACGTCGTGGTCGTGCTTCGCCGCCTGGACCGCGCTCTCCTCCTCGAGGGGCGAGCTCAGGACGTGGAGGTGCCCGTCCGGGAGGCCGACGGAGACGGAGCCCTCGAAGAGGCCGCTCGGCACGTCGAACGTGTAGAAGAAGCTCCCATCGAGGTGCGGGTCCACCGAGTTCGCCAGGAGGAGCGCGTCCGCCTTCGGCGTGACCTTCTCGAGGATGGTGCGGACCCGGTCCTTCATGGAGGGGACCCTACGGTCGGCAGGGTTTCAAGGTTTCCGGGCCGCTCGCGCAGGTCCTTCCACGAGAGAAGGAGCTGGCGCGCGGCGAGGACCTCGTCGACCCGGCCGACCGAAAGGGACGTCGGCGCCGCGTGGAGGTGAGCCGGAGTGTCGGTGACGGCGCGCTGGAAGGCGGCCGCGAACTGGTCGAGCTCGCGGCGGCTCTCCGTCTCGGGGAACTCGAACATGAGCGCCTCCTCGACGAGGGATGGGAAGTAGATCGTCGGGGCGTGGACCCCCTCGTCCAGGAGCCGCTTCGCGAGATCCAGCGTGCGGACGCCGTGCGCCTTCAGCGGCGCGCCGGAGAGGAGGAACTCGTGCTTGACGAGCGGGCGGAACGGCCGGGGGAGGAACGCCCCGAGCTTCTGGCCCAGGTAGTTGGAGTTCAGGACCGCGCGTCGGCTGACCGCCTTGAGCCCCTCCTCCCCGTGGGAGAGGATGTAGACGAAGGCGCGCAGGTCGAGCCCGAAGTTGCCGAAGCCCGACTTGATCTTCCCGATCGACTTCGGCCGGTAGAAGTCGAGGGCGAACTTCCGGCCGCGCTTGACGACGCGCGGGACGGGGAGGTATTCCCGGAGCCGGTCCCCGGCGGCGAGGACGCCGGCGCCCGGTCCGCCGCCGCCGTGGGGCGTCGCGAACGTCTTGTGAAGGTTGAGGTGGGCGACGTCGAACCCCATCCGCCCCGGGTTCGTCACGCCGAGGATCGCGTTGAGGTTCGCGCCGTCGTAGTAGAGGAGGCCGCCCGCCCCGTGAACGGTCTCGGCGATCTCGACGATCTGGCTCTCGAAGAGGCCGGCGGTATTGGGGTTCGTGAGCATGAACCCGGCCGTGCGGTCGCTGACCTCGGCCCGAAGGTGCTCCAGGTCGACGCACCCGTCCTTCGAGGCGATCTCCTTCGTCTGGAAGCCGGCCATCATCGCGGAGGCGGGGTTCGTGCCGTGCGCGGTATCGGGGAGGAGGATCTCGGTGCGCCGGTCGAGTTCGCCGCGGTCGCGGAAGTACGCGCGGATCATCAGGAGGGCCGCGAACTCGCCGTGGGCACCCGCCGCGGGCTGGAGCGAGACCTCCGGGAATCCCGTGATCTTCTGGAGCGCGCGCTCGAGGCGCCAGAGGATCTCGAGGGCCCCTTGGACGGTCTCGACCGGCTGATCGGGATGGAGCTCGGCCGCGGTGCGGCGCCGCGCCAGCGCCTCGGAGACCTTCGGGTTGTACTTCATCGTGCAGGACCCGAGCGGGTACGCCGACGTGTCGATCCCGAAGTTCATCTGGGAGAGGCGGGTGTAATGCCGGACGACCTCGAGCTCCGTGAGCTCGGGCCAGCGCACCGGGGCCCGTCGCCGGAGGATCTCCGGGACGCCCGGGACCGTCGGGGCCTCCGAGTTCTCGGCCGGTGGGTTCAGCTCCCAGATCGGGGGCTCGTCCCATCGGGCCTGGCGGAAGGTCATGGTGCCCCCTTGAGGGCCGCGGTCGCGGCGCGCGCGGCGGTCGCGTAGCGCCGGATGTCCTTCTCGTCGGTCGCCTCGCTGACCGAGGCGAGGATCCGGGCTTCCGGCGCGGTTTGGCCGGGCCTTGGGTCCGCGAGGGAGTGTCCCCCCAGGACCTTGCGTCGTCGGAGCTTGTCGAGGAACGCCCCCGGCGACCCTTGGCGCAGCGCGATCGTGAAGGCGCTAAGGTACGGAGCGTCGAAGCGCGGTGCGGCGAGGCCGTCGATCGTCGAGAGCGCGCTCGCCAGGGTCCGGGCCTTCTCGGCCAGCCGCCCCTGGATCTCGGCGAGCCCCTTGGGGCCGACGAGCGACGCGTAGACGACGAAGCCCAGGGCGAGCAGCGACTGGTTCGTGCAGATGTTCGAGGTGGCTCTCGAGCGCCGGATGTGCTGTTCGCGGGTCTGGAGCGTGAGGGTGAACGCCCGGCGACCCTCGCGGTCCTTCGTGGCGCCCACGATCCGCCCCGGAGAGAACCGAAGGAGCTCCTGGCGGCACGCGAAGAGGCCCAGGAGCGGTCCTCCGAAGGAGGGGGCCATTCCGAATCCCTGGCCCTCCCCGACGACGATGTCCGCGCCCCACGCACCGGGGGGTTCGAGCACCGAGAGCGCGAGCGGGTCGGCGGTCGCCACGAGAGGGGCCCCTCCCAGGAGCCCCTTGACCTCGGGGAGACCCTCGTCCAGGTGCCCGAAGCCGTTGGGGAGATCGACGAGCGCGCCGAAGACGTCCCCGGCGGCCACGGCCGACCGGATCCAGTTGAGATCGAGCCGTCCCGTCCGGTCGTCGTACGGTACCTCCTCGATCCTGATGGGGAGGCCCGCCGCGTAGTTCGCGAGGACGCTCTTCTCCTCCCAGGGAAGGCTCGCGGGGATCAGGAAACGATGGCCTTCGTGGACCCGATGGCACAGGAGGAGGGCCTCTCCGGAGGCCGTGGCGCCGTCGTAGAGCGACGCGTTGGCGGCGTCCATGCCGCTCAGCTCGACCCAGAGGCTCTGGAACTCAAAGAGCGTCTGCAGCATCCCCTGGCTGGCCTCGGGCTGGTAGGGCGTGTACGATGTGTAGAACTCGCTGCGCGAGAGGATCGCGTCCAGGGCGGCGGGCGAGAACGGCGTCGTGATGCGGCCGCCGAGGAACGACGAGAACTTCGAGTACGGCCGGTTACGGTCGAGGATCTTGTCGGTCGTCCGAACGACATCGATCTCCTCGAGTCCCGCCCCGATCCCGAGGCGGCCCAACCGGACCTTCTTCGGGATGTCGCGAAACAGTTCGTCGGCCGACTTGAGGCCGATCTCGGCGAGCATGGCCGCCTCGTCGCTCGGCCCGCCGGGGATCCAACGTGGCATATGCTACTCCCGGGGAGCCGTCGAGCCGCGCGGGCCATAAAGCCCTTGGCCGCCGCGGGGGCTCGGACTCCTCGCGAACGCCGGTGAGGGAAAGGTATTCCGATGGCTTGGCTCCGACGGGGGCATGCCGACGCGCAAGGGCCGAGAGGATCGGGGCGCTGCCGGCTCCGCCGGCCCCGGGGTCCGCCCGTCGTCGGCGATCGTCGACGCCGCCTTCCGTAAGGCCTATCGGGCCACGCCCCACGGCGAAACGCCGTTCGACCGCGCCCGTCGACGGGCCCAGCTCAAGATCGTCCGGAGCTCGGCCGTCACGCTCCGGCACCTCCGTCTCGCGGCCCGGCCGTTCGTCAAGCCGGGCCTCACCGATTTCGAGCGTCGGCTCATCGCCAAGACGTTCGGGTCCGGCACCCTGGAACGGTCCCTGGGACGCGTCGCCCGGGCCGAGACGCGCATCCGCGGGGCGTCGCAGGAGGAGCAGCGGCGCCTGCACGCCGGCGGGACGCGCGACGAGTTCGCCGCCTCGGTCCGCCGGTTCTACGGCCGGCTCGCGAGCTTCCTCCGGGAGATCGACGACGACCTCCGCCAGCTCGCCGACATCGCCCTCTACCTCAAGCGACGGCCCCGGTTGACGCCGGACGAACCGGTCGTCGTCATCGCGGGGTTCCCGAACGTCGGGAAGTCCTCGCTCGTCGCGGCGATGTCGACGGCCAAGCCCAAGATCGCCGACTTCCCGTTCACGACCCTCTCCATCGCCGTCGGACACGCGGACCTGGGATTCGACCGGCTCCAGGTCCTCGATACCCCGGGCGTCCTTGGTCGCGCCCGCCAGCACAACCCGGCCGAGGTCGAGGCCGAGACCGCGGTCCAGTACGCGGCGACGGTGGTCGTCTTCGTGCTCGATCCCACGGAGCGGTGCGGCTATCCGATGCCCGAGCAGGAGAAGCTCCTGGCCCGATGGCGCTCCGAGCTGCCGGCGGTTCCCATCCTCGAGGTGGAGACGAAGGCCGACCTGCTCCGAACGTCGTCCGGACGGCCGGCGATCTCCGCCGGGACCGGCGAGGGGCTCGAGGCGCTCCGCGCCGCCATCCAGCTCGCGCTCGCGACCTGGCAGCGGCCGGTGCCCGAGCCGCCGCCCGAGCCGGATGCGATGCTGTTGGGCGACCTCGGTGACGCCGAGGAGCCGCCGCCAACGCCGACCCGACGCGCGGCTAAGTAGCCGGAAGGAATCCGACCCGGCGATGGCCTGGCTACCAACAGGCGTGGCGCTCCGCGCCTTTCCGCCGGGTTCGATGCGCGAGGTCCACGTCGGCGACACCTCCGTGCTCCTCGTGCGGATCTCCGAGGCCGTTCGCGCGATCGAGGCGATCTGCCCCCACGCGGGAGGGATACTCGCGGACGGGACGCTCAGCGGCAGCCGGGTGATATGCCCGGTGCACGGCGCTACCTTCGACGGTCTCACCGGCCGGGTTCTCGCGGACCCCGACGGGGTCGAGCCGCCGCAGGGGGGCGTCGGGGCCCTTCAGGTGTACCCGACCCGGGTCGTCGACGGTCTCGTCGAGGTCAGCCTCGCCGACTGAGCGGTCCGGGGCGGGGTCGGGCTAGACCTCGAACTTGTGGCCGTTCTCGGGCGAGATGACCTTGACCTCGTGGCCGATGGCCTCCGCGAGCTTCTCGCGCTGGTCGCCGTGCATGAGGATGAGCTCGCGCGCCTCGGTGGCGCGTACGAGCTTGACGAGCTCGGAGTGGCCGGCGTGCGCCGAGAAATCGAACTTCGTGATCTCGCACTCCGGACGGATCGTGACCTCGTCGATCGTGAGCGTGCCCTTGTCCATGAGCTGCCGCCCGTTCGAGCCCTCGACCTGGAAGCCGGTGAGCAGGATCGAGCTGTTCGCGTCCTTGTACCGCTCGCCGAGATAGTAGAGGACCGGCCCGCCGTCGAGCATGCCCCCGGTCGTCACGATCACGTCCGCGTCGCGGAGCGCATGGCGCCGTTCCGTCGGGTGCTCGACGACGTGGACCCCCTCGAGCGCCCGGCGGAACTTCTTCCCGTCGGCGAGGTACTCCGGAGCGCTCCGGTAGATCTCGTTGACCTTGCGCGCCATCCCGTCGAGCCAGATCTCGAACCCCGAGGAGGCGAGCGTCATGAGGACCTCCTGGGCCCGACCGACGGCGAAGGCAGGGACGATCGCCTGGCCGCCGCGCTCGATGGTCTCGGCGACCTTGTCCCGGAACCGGCGCTCGGTCTCGCGACGGTCCGGGTGGTCGCGGCCGGCGTACGTCGATTCCATGACGAGGACGTCGCACTTCACGGGCTCGGCGCCCGCCACCAGGTGCGTCGGGATCGTCTGGACGTCGCCGGTGAAGAGCACGTCCTTCGATCCGCGGTAGAGGAACATCGTCGCCCCCGGGATGTGTCCCGCGGGCGTGAGGTCGACCTCGATCCCCTTGTTCCGGTACGTCCCGCGGCGTTCGACCGCGTGGAACCGGGAGTGGAGGGCGCGGATGTCGCCGGGATCGTAGGGGGGGAGGTACCCCTCCATCCGTGCGACCTTGAGCGCGTCCCGAGTGAGGAGGTCGGTCACCGCGATCGTGACCGGCGTCGCGATGACCGGGGTGTTCGGGAGCCGGCTCAGGATCGGGGTCATCCCCGAGTGGTCCAGGTGGGCGTGGGACAGGAACGCCGCGTCCAGGTGGATCGGCGTCGGGCGGGGGTACGACGGCGGATCGCTCGGGGTCATCCCGTAGTCGAACAGGAGCACCCGCCCGTTGTCGCGGACGATGAGGCCGAGGGAGCCGATCTCGGAGGCCCCACCGAGGAACTGGAATTCCATCGGGCGCTCCTACCGGGGAACCGATTTAACGCCTCGCGGCGCGCCGGGCGCTCCCAAGGGCCTATTAGCCCGGCCCAGGTCCGGCGCTTCGTGACGGCGCCGCCCGACCACGAGCTCGAGGTCCTCTTCCGGATCGCGGCGGCGGTCCAGGGCGTCGTACGGCAGTCGGCGACCTCGCCCCACCGCGGCGACGTCGTGGCGATGGGCGCGGACGGCAGCCCGACGGAGGAGCTCGACCGGATCGCCGAGGGCCAGGTCCTCTCGATCCTCCACGAAGAGGGTGTCGACTGGGACCTCCTGAGCGAGGAGATTGGGCTCGTCCGACGGGGCGGCGGGAAGCTCCTCGTCGTCGATCCCATCGACGGCAGCCACAACGCGCTCCGGAACATGCCGTTCGCGACCGTGTCGCTGGCCCTGGGTCACGACACCCTCGGCGGGATCGAGAAGGGCGTCGTCCGCGATCTCACGAACGGCATCACGTACTGGGCCTCCCGCGGACAAGGGGCCTACCGGGACGGCCGGCGGCTCCGGACCCGCTCCTGGGACCTGCGCTCCGAACTGTTCTTCGTCAACCTCGGGCGGCACTCGACGCCGAACGCGGTCCACCTGGCCGAGCACGGCCGGCGCATCCGGTCGCTCGGCTGCGCGTCGCTCGAGATCGCGATGGTCGCGCAGGGGGCGGCCGACGCCTACTTCTTCGAGAACGACACGCTCCCGAGGAACCTGCGGGTGACGGACATCGCCGCCGCCTACCGGATCCTGCTCGAGGCCGGGGGCGGGATGACCGACGCGGCCGGGCGACCGGTCGACGGCATCCCGCTCGACCTCGCCGAGCATACGAGCGTCCTCGCGTTCGGCGACGCCGCCTTCCCCAGGTCGCGCACGGGAGGCGGGAAGACATGAGGATCGGCATCTCGGCCAACCCGCACAAGTCGCTCGCCGTAGAGCTCGCGCGACGAGCGGCGGAGCGGCTCGGAAAGGACGCCGATGTCGTCCTGACCGACGAGACCCACGCGCGCGTCGGGCTCGAGGTCGCGCACGCGCCCATCGAACGGCTCGAGGCCGACGCGATGATCGCGATCGGCGGCGACGGGACGTTCCTCTACACGCTCCAGCGCTCGGCCGTGCCGCTCCTGCCCATCAACGCGGGCACGGTCGGCTTCCTCGCGGAGGTCGACGGCGCGCACCGGGTCGCGTTCGACGGAGCGCTGGACCGACTGCTCCGCGGTCTGTACTTCGTCGAGTCCCGGATGAAGCTCGCCTGCGAGGTGGCGGGCGAGAACCTCCCCGACGCGACGAACGAGGTCGTCGTCCACACCTCCCAGGTCGCCAAGATGCGGCTCTTCGAGCTCACCCTCGACGGTCGGCCCGTCGGCCGGCTCCGCGCCGACGGCCTGATCGTCGCGACCCCGACCGGCTCGACCTCGTACTCCCTCTCCGCGCTCGGTCCGATCCTCGACCCGGCGGTCGAGGGGATCCTCGTGACCGCGCTCGCCCCGTTCCAATCGACGCAGCGCACCGTCGTCGTGGACCCGCTCAAGAGCGTCCGGGTCCGCCTGGTGCACCCTGGCAAGGAAGGCGTCATCGTCATCGACGGCCAGGAGGAGCGCCGCCTCCCCGGCGGTGCGAGCGTGCTCGTCTACCGATCCCCGCGGCGGGCCGAGTTCCTCCGCTTCGGCTCGGGGTTCTTCCGACGGCTCCAGGGCAAGAAGATCCTGCCGTGGACCGAGGAGCTCGCCGACGCGGAGGCGAACGACGATCCCCATGTTCCGTCCGCACCGTAAGCACCCCGAGGGCACCGGCCGCGTCGGCTCGACGCCGACCGCGATCACTCGTCGCTGCCTCGACTCGGCGCTGGCGTGCGCCGCCTCGAGCCTTCCCAACGAGTTCGGGGGGATCCTCCGCGCGGACCCGCCCGGCACGATCAGCGAACTGCTGCTCCTCCCGGGGACCACCTCCGGCCACCGGCATGCGAACTTCCAGCTCCAGATGCTCCCCGTCGATCTCAGCGTCGCAGGGACCGTGCACTCCCACCCTTCGGGAGCCCTCCACCCGTCCGAGGCCGACGTGACCCTCTTCCGGCGGTGGGGGCGCCGTCACCTGATCCTCGGCCGGCCGTTCACCGAAGGCTCCTGGCGCGCCTACGACGGCAACGGCCGCGAGGTCACGATCGCGGTGATCGGGCTGCCGACCCCGACCCGGCCGGACGCGGGGCTGCCGACGTACCGGCCCCGCGCGGTCCACCGCGGACCGACGCTTCCGGACCGCGACGACGAGTGACCGGCCCCTACTCGCGCACCGGGATCGTCGGGATCGGCAGCCGCTCGGGGTGGCGCAGCGGGCTCTCCATCGCGGGCGTAACCTTCGACGGCTCGCTCCAGAGGCCGTTCATGCGGATCGCCACCTCGAGGAAGCTGATGAACCCGCGGAACCCGGCACGATAGGCGGAGGAGTGGGGTCCCTCCCAGTCGAAGAAGTCGCGGAGGAGGCGCTTCGATTGCCGGAGCCCGTGGGTGAGGGCGCGCCGGAACAGCTCCTCCTGGGCGTCCGAGAGCCGGTCGCGCTCGAACCAGTCGCGCGACTTGAGATGGCCGAGCGGGACGAAGAACATCGGGACGAGGATCGCCTTGAAGTCCCAGAGGTCGTCGAACAGGTCGATCGTCCGGAGGACGTCGTCCTCGGTCTCCTGCGGGAGGCCGACGATGAAGGTGCACGCCGGGTAGACCTTGTTGTCGTTCATCAGGCCGGCCGCCTGGACGACGAGCTCGGGCCACTGCGACGCCTTGAACGGGGCGACCTTGCCGGGCATCGCGGCCGTGATGAGCTTGGGCGAGCCGGTCTCGACGCCGACCTCGACGCCCCACCAGTCCTGCTTCTCGTCGAGCAGGATCTCGCCGCACTTGCCCAGAAGGTGCGGCTTGGTCATCAGCGACGCCACGGCCACGTGGCTCCAGCCGACCTGGTCGTAGTAGCGCTTGGCGAGCTTGAGGAGAGGGAGGAGCTTCTCCTCCCGCGGCATGATGTTCGGGCTTCCGTAGAAGAAGACGTCGTCGGAGTGCAGCAGCCCCTTCCGGATCCCGCTCTTCGCGTTGATGGCGAGCTCGCGCTCGATCTTGTCGAGCGGGTACCAGCGGGTGGGCCGCGTCGTGACGGAGCAGAACGAGCAGCCGCGGCAGCAGCCGCGCCCGATCTCGACGAGTCCGTTCACGCTCGGGAAGCGGATGTCCGCGATCTGCTCGACCTTGGGGGCCTCGCGGGCGGAGAGGACGATGTGGGGCGGAATGAACTCGTCGCGGAGCGCCTTGCGGACCAGGTCCTTCACGAAGACGTCGCTCTCGCCCTCGACGACGGTGTCGACGCCGCCGATCGACCGGACGAACTCGCCGATCCACGGGACCTTCTCCTGGGTGGCCGGGGACAGCTGCCAGGCGCACGGACCGCCGGCGATCAGCTTCATGCCGGCCTTCCGGGCGGCGAGGACGTGCGGCTGGGAGAGCATCCGCTTGAAGTTGACCGAGTTGAGCGGTTCCTTCCGCATCACCCCCCCGAAGGTCGACGACGGAGGGTTGAGACCGAAGTAATCGTGGCCCGACACGAGCAGGAGCTTCGCCTCCCCGGGCATGTACCGGTCCAGGTAGCTGGGGTGGACGATTCGGGCATCGATCCCCTCGTCCATCAGCGCGGCCTCGATCTTGCGCATCCCGTAGGGGGCCTGGTCCGGATGGCCCTGTTCGTCGACCTTCATCATCGGGAAGAACAGCCTCTGATAGACCGACTCGGGAAGGATGTAGGCGGGCGACGTCGTCCCGAACCCGAGGAACTCCTTCTCGTGGTGGTTGCTCATCATCGTCCAGTCGCAGGTGATGACAACTTCTGGCATGTGGGCCCCCCTCAGAGCGCGCGCAGCCAACCGACGGTCCCCCGTCTTTTATTGGTTGCGAAGCGCCCTACGCGACATCAGCACTTAAAGCGGTGTTTCACGACCTCCGCGTCGGTTTATAGTGGCCGACCGGCTCGTGGACCCGAGGTCCCATGAGCGGCGAGGTAGGCCACTTCGAGATTCCCGCGGACAGACCCGAACGCGCCCGAAAGTTCTACGCGACGGCCTTCGGTTGGAAGATGACCGAGGTGCCCGGGATGGACTACACGATGGTCAGCACCGGGCCCGTCGACGAGAAGGGGATGCCGAAAGAGCCGGGGTTCATCAGCGGCGGCATCGGACCTCGCGGCGGAGTGCTCGAGCATCCGGTCCTGACGATCGTCGTTGAGGACGTCTCGGCCGCGGAGAAGGTCGTCGAGAAGAACGGTGGGAAGATCGTCCAACGAAAGAAGCCCATCGGCGACGGAAGCATGGGCTTCACCGCGTACTTCCACGACACCGAGGGGAACGTGGTCGGCCTCTACGAGTGGCCAAAGGCCTGAGGCCGGTTCCGTCCCCGCGGTGGATTCCACGGCCCCGCCCCCCCGGGCGACCCCCGCCGGGCTCAGAGCCGATGCCGGGGAGATCCACCGAAGGTCGGGAAGCGTCCCACCGAAGCCCAGCGGCGCTGGGGAGACCGGCTCGCCTACCCGAGATCTGGGTCGTCGTCGTCCCGCGGGATCACGCCATCGAGCGACTCGCCGGGGTCCTCGGCGATCTCCTCGTGCTCGCCCTCCCGGAACGCCGGATCTCGCTGGATGAGGTGGATCCGGACGCAGTCCCGATGAGCGGGCTCGCCGTTCCACGAGGAGACCTCCGAAGGTTGGCTCAGCGGCTCGCGGCAGAGAACGCAGATCTTCGGAGGGGCGATGATCCAGTCGATCCGCCGCGGCGTTGGCATGCCCGCTCCCCCCCCGGGGAAGCGATGGGGGCCGCTCGCTTTCTATGTTTCGCCGCCCCCCGGTGTCGAGGGCAAAGCGACTTACGCGCGCGCCCGGTCCACGCCCCCGATGGACTCGCTCGCCCAGGTCCGGAAGCGACGGCTTCAGCTCGGGATCTCGCTCGGGGAGCTCGCCCGCGCCGTCGGGCGAAGCGACGCCACCCTCTCCCGCATCGAGCGGGGCCAGATCCGACCCTCGTACGACCTGGTCCAGCGGATCCTCGCGTACCTGGAGCAGCACGAGAGCATCGCGGCGCCCCACCTCACGGCGGCCGACGTCATGAAGCGCGAGGTGGTCACCGTCGGTGCCGAGGCGCCCCTCGCCCAGGCGGCCCAGCAGATGGAGCGCGGCGCGTTCTCCCAGCTGCCCGTCGTCGCGAGCGGCCGGGTGACCGGGTCCCTCTCCGAGACCGCCCTGCTCCGGGCGCTCGGGGAACCCGGGAGCCGACGCGCCCGCGTCCGGGACGTCCAGGAGCCGGCGTACCCTCAGGTCGACGGCGCGTTTCCCGCGGACCTCCTGGCCACGATCCTCACCCGGTATCCCGCCGTCCTCGTCCTTCGTCACGGGGAGCTCGCCGGGATCGTGACCAAGACGGACCTCATCCGCGGTCTCCACGGAACGACGCTGCGGCGCCCGATGGACGGCGGACCGATCTAAGTCGCCCGCACGGCGGCGAGGATCGCCTCGACGACCGCCTGGGCGGCCGCACCACCGATCGTATCGGCGCGGGCCCCGGCGTCGTCGGGGCGGGGGCGGGTGGCCGGATCGCGGGTCGCCGAGGCGAACACGACGTCCCCGTCCGTCGCCGAGTTCACCGGGACGACGCACCGGGCGACGCCGGTGTGCGCGAGGATCGCGACGCGGGCGAGCTCGGGCCGGGTGAGACCAGCGTCCGTGACGACGGCGACAAGATTCGTGCCTCGGGGGGGGCCGCCTCGGGACGCCCGACGCCGGAACTCCACCGGCGGCGGCAGGATCGGCCCTCCCGAGCGACGGGCGCCGGCGCGCCACGTCCCCGTGGACGGGTCACGGATGGCCCCGACCGAGTTGAGGACGACGAGCGCCCCGACCGCCCCGAGGCCCTTGAGCCGGACCGCGGCCGAGCCGACGCCCCCGTGGCTGGCGTGGACCCGACCGTGATACTTGCCGACCGTCGCGCCGGCGCCCGCCCCGATCCGTCCTCCCACGACAGGGGACCGGGACGCGGAGCGGGTCGCCTCGTAGCCGAGCGCCCGATAGTCGGGCAAGGTTCCCACGGAGGCGGGGAGATCGAACAGGGCGGCTCCTGAGACCGGTACGATCCGATGCGGGTTGGAGAAGGTCGTGTGGCCTCCCCCGTCCTCGAGGACGCGCGTCCGGATCCCGGCCGCCGCGTCGAGGCCGAAGAGGCTTCCGCCCGAGAAGAAGATGGCCCACCGGCGGCCGAACGTCGACTCGAGCGATAGCGAGGCCGTGTCGTACGCCGCGGGGGCGCCGCCGCGCACGTCGACCACCGTCGCAGCGGCCCGGTCGAAGCGGAGGACGGTGACGCCCGTCGGGGCCGTGGCGCCGGTGGCGTGGCCGACGGAGACGCCGGCCACACTGGTTAGGGTCGCGACCCGCCGGGCCACGAGCGGGTGAGGCCACGCTCGGTTTAGCCCTGCCGGGGCGGCCGCCGCCCGGAAGTTTATGTTCCACGCCGGCTCCCCCGCTCCGATGCCCCGGAAGGGACCGTCCCCGAAGGCGAACGCCCAGGTGCCGCCCGGCTTCACCGTCGATCGCAAGATCCCGGTCGGTCGCCACTCGCTCCTCGAGGTATTCCCAAGCCTCGAGCGACTCGCGACGGCCGAGCGCCACGAGCCCGACCCGCTGAAGCGGGAGAAGCTCCACCGCCAGACGTTCGTCGAGATCGTCCCCGAGGACGTCTGGATGTACGTCGCGCCGCACGAGCTCCCGAAGCAGGCCCGCGGCCGCTGGAAACCAGTCCTCTCCGAGGGGAAGGACTGCATCGTCGTCGGGGAGTCCCACCTCCGCGAGAGCCCGGAACTGATCCTCTTCCTCGACATCTTCCACGAGCTCTGCCACATCCGCCAGCGTCACGCGGGCCTCGAGCTCTGGGACCGGCGCTACAGCTACGTGACGCGGCCTACCGAGGTCGAAGCGTACAAGTTCGTCGTCGACGAGGCGCGGCGGCTCGGCGTGAAGGACGCGATCCTCCGCGACTACCTCCGGGTCGAGTGGATCGACGAGAAGGAGTTCCTCCAGCTCCTCGTCACCATGGGCGTCTCCGCCGGGTAGGCGTCCGGCGCTCGCCCGGGCGCGACGACGTTGCCGAAGCGAACGAGCCTTTATGGAGCGCCCGTCGCTCCTTTCTCGGTACCGCCGAGCGAAGGGGCCCGAACGTGGACATCAAGACCCCTGTGTCCATCCGGCCCTCGAGCAGCGACCTCTGGTTCTTCTCCTACCTCCCGATCGCGATCGCCGACGGGATCGCGACGCCGCTCGTGCCGCTCCTCGCCCTCCAGGAGTTCAAGGCCGGTGCCTTTGTCGTCACGATCATCATCGCGGCGAGCGGGATGAGCCAGGTCCCGTTCACGATCCTCTGGGGGAACCTCTCCGATCGCGTCGCCCATCGGAAGTACTTCCTCGTCGGATCGTTCCTCGCCACCGGGGTCAGCCTGATCCTCATCGCGCTCTCGACGAACCTGCTGACGTACTTCTGGCTCAACGTCGTCGAAGGGCTCGCGTGCGCCGCGAGCGCACCGATCGGCACGATGCTGCTGCTCGAGACGCGCCACAAGCGGTGGTGGCCGGAGGACATCGGGTTGTTCGGCCTCATCTCGGGCCTCGGCACGACGGCCGGGCTCGCGATCGGTTTCCTCTGGCTCTTCGTGATCGGCTTCCACGGCACCCTGGTCTCGGTGATGATCGGGCTCCTCGTCCTCGCGGGGGTCCTCGCGCTCCTCTCGGCGGTGATCGCGTTCGCGTGGATCGAAGAGCCGTCCGTCCGCCTCGAGCGTCGCAGCATGGCCGACCTGCTGAACCTCCACCGGGGGGTCGTCGAGCGGGTGCGCCGCGTCCGCAACCGCGTCCTGAACATCGTCGACCTCACCCGGTCGAACGCCGAGACGATCCCCCATCGGGAGCTCCTCTTCCTCGGCTCCCTCGGCGTCATGACCGTCGGGTTCGAGATGTTCTACGGCCCGTTCCCGGTGTTCCTGACGCAGTACAGCCATTTCTCCGACGCGTCGGTCTTCATCGTCTACCTCGGGGCGGCCGCCGCCTCGACGGCGCTCTTCTTCCACTCGGGGAAGGCCGTCGAGCTGCACTCGCCCAAGTTCGTCTTCCTCGAGTCGCTGGGCGGTCGCCTCGCCCTCATGCTCCTGTTCCTCTGGGGCCCGGCGTACCTCCTCTTCGGGTTCGGAAGCCCCGCCCTCGTCGGATGGCTCACCCTCCTCAACGCGCTCCTCGGCGTCACGTGGGCGTTCATCAGCACCGCGAGCACGCTGTTCCTGGTCCGGCTCGTCGGACGGTCGAGCCGCGGCCGGGCCCTCGGTCTCTACAATGCCGTCGCCGGCGCGGGCGGGCTCCTCGGTACCCTCATGGGCGGGTACCTCTACGCGACGTACGGCGTCCACCTCGCGTACTCGCTCGCCGGCGTCACCGTGCTCTTCGGCTCGCTCCTCCTGGTCCCGATCCCGTACCACGTGTTCACCCTCCCCCACTCCTACCGACGGCGTCATTTCCGGTCCGCGCGCGCCGTGGCCGGCCGCGCGGCCCGCTTCGCCCGGCGCCCCCGTGGCCCTCCGACGTAAGCGAGCCGCCGAGCTCGCAGCCCCGCACGTTCGGGACGCCGTTATCCGAGAGCGCGGGGCGCGAGGTCCTCCGGGATTGCGCGCCCAAGGACGAGGAGGAGCTGGGCTCTCTCTATCGGAACATCTCCCAGACGAGGGTCCGGATGAGGTACCCGAGCGCGAGGTTCGCGAGAAAGCCCTCGAGCTCCGGCGGAGCGTCCCGGATGACGCAGGACCGGAACCCGAGCTCGCCCGACGCGACGACCCGACCCGCGGTCAGGATGCCGAAGCGGCCCGTGAGCTTCTCGTTCACCGCGTAGTCGACGCCGCCGTACTCGAAGGTCATCGGCCCGAACAGGGACGACTTCGTTCGCCACTTGAGCTCGCCGAGCTGGATCAGGATCTCGTCCTTCTTCGCCTGGTAGCTCACCGTCGAGTGGACCTCGTTCGGGTCCGTCGATCGGTACGTCTCATAGGTGGTCGCGAAGAGCGACGCGATGCGGCGCGTGATCGCGCCCGTCGAGGTGACGACCGGCCGGCAGATCCATTCCTCGCGCTCCAGCTTGAGCTCGATGACGTTCTGAAGGACCCGGGCGGTCGCCTGAATCATTCGTGACGTCCGATGCGGAGCGTACCTCTTAGTCGTTCCGCCGGAACGCGCGGGGCGTCCCCCGCCGGCGGAAACGGCAAGAAGGGCAGCGGATTCCCCGCGCGTGACCGGCCCCGCCTGGCGCCCTCCCGACGGGGAGATCGCCCTCGGCCTCGAGTTCTACGCGACCCCGACCCCGGGCGGCGGGGGTCTCCTGAAGGAACGGTCCGAGGACTTTCGGGTCAGGGAGATCTCGGCGTACCCGATGCCCGATCCGGCGGGGCCGTTCATCGTCCTTCGGATCGCCAGCCGGAACTGGGAGCAGCACGAGCTGGCGCAGCGGATCGCCCAGCGCCTCGGGCTTCCGCCGCACGCGATCGACTGGGCCGGGACGAAGGACCGTCGCGCCGTCGCCGAACGCCTCCTCTCCTATCGGGGCCCGCTCCCGGAAGGTCTCGACCTGCCGGACGTCGAGCTCGTCGAGGCGTACCGCGCCCGGGCAGGTCTCGTGCTCGGCCACCACTACGGCAACTCGTTCGAGATCCGCGTCCCGGCGGGAGAGGTCCCTCTGCCGGAGCTCGCCGAACGGTTCCGCGCCACCACCCAAGCCCTGCAGCAGTTCGGCGGATTCCCCAACCTGTTCGGCCTCCAGCGGTTCGGCGAGGTGCGGCCCGTGACCCACCTCGTGGGCCGGGAGCTCGTCCGGGGGAATGTTGCCGGGGCGGTGGCAACGTACCTGACGGCCCTGCCGGACGGTCCCGAGGCCCCTGGGGCCGCTGCGCGACTGGCGTACGCCGAGCACCAGGATGCCGCTCGGGCCCTTCGGGAGTTCCCACCCCACTTCCGGTTCGAGCGACAGCTCCTCGACCATCTCGCGCGGGGCCAACCTCCCGAGCGGGCCCTACGGGCCCTCTCCCGCGAGCTGAGGCTCCTGTTCGTGCACGCGTACCAGGCGCTCCTCTTCAACCGCTGGGTCAGCCGGCGCGTGGCGCTCGGTATGTCGCTAAACGAGCCCGAGGAAGGGGACATGCTCCTGAGGGTCGCGCGCGACGGTACGATCCCGGGAACTCATCCGATCCCGGTCCGATCGGACAACCTCCCCGAGTCGCTGGACCTGGTCCAACGGGGCCGCGGTCGGCTCGCCGGGCCGCTCGTCGGGTTCGAGGCGCCGCCGGGCGTCGGCCGCCCCGGGTCGATCATGGACGGACTCCTCGCGGAGGAGGGGATCGAACGACGGGGCTTCGAGATCACGGCCGCGCCCGATCTCGCGAGCCGGGGGACATGGCGCCCGGCCGTGGTGCCGACGCCCCCCCTCGCCTTCCGATCCGACCAGCCGACGGACGATGCGGGCCCCCGGCGCGGTCCCGGGGTCTGGTTCCGGTTCGCGCTTCCGAAGGGAAGCTACGCGACCGTTCTCCTCCGAGAGTTCACGAAGCCCGGGGCGCGTCCCGTCTGACGTCGGCCAGTCCACGCGAGTTTTCTAATACGTGGCCCGAGGGTTCATCGGCGGACGCTCTCGATGTCGATGCACGCTCCGCGCCCCTGGTTTGCACCCCTCGTGCCGCCCCGGACGACGGAGGCGGCGCCCATCGAGGACCTGCCGCGCGTCCCGACGGGCGTTCCGGACTTCGACCATCTCTCGGGCGGGCTTCCGGCGGGCTCCGTCGTCCTGCTCGTCGGCGAGGCGGGCGCCGGCCACCAGGAGTTCGCGGTCACGAGCGCGGTCCACCTGATGTTCCACTACGACGACCCGGAGCTGCACCGGTTCTACCTCGGCACGACCCGAGGCCCGTTCGTCTACCCGACCGGGGTCACCTATGTCAGCGTGAGCCGGATGAAGGAGCAGGTCCTGCAGGAGGTCGCCGGCGCTTTCGAGCCGACGTACCGGGACGTGCTGCTGCGCCATCTGAACTTCCACGACCTCTCGCCGAGCTATTTCGCGGAGTCCGTCGTCCCGTCGAGCTGGTCCTCCCTCGCGAGCCCGCTCCTCGCGGGCGCCGCGGCCCGTCCGCGCGACCAGGCGTCCGGGCCCCTCGCCGCGCTCGCCGACGCGCTCGAGACCGACGGCGCCTCGAACCTCGTGATCGTCGACTCGCTGACCGATCTCCTCGTCCGGCGCGGCGTCGACCCGGAGGAGCTCCTCACCCTCGTGAAGGGCCTCCGACGTCGGGCGAAGACGTGGGGCGGGATCGTCTACCTGCTGCTCTCGCGCGGGGTCGCGCCGGCGGCGACGGAGCAGGCCCTCTACGACAGCGTCGACGGAGTCCTCTCGTTCAGCTGGACGACGAGCCCGCTCCACTCCGCGCGTCACCGATCGATGCTGATCGAGAAGTTCATGCCCGTCCTCACCCGGGTGCCGCAGGAGCAGCAGGGCCGGTTCGTCATCCAGGTCAGCGTCCTCAACGGGCTGGTCACCACACAGTATGAGCGGATCTGAACCCTCCATCCAACGCGTCTCCTCCGGGATCGCCGGTCTCGACGAAATGCTCGGCGGCGGGTTTCCGTCGGGGCATGTCGTGCTCGTCACCGGCCTCCCGGGCACCGGCAAGACGTGCTTCGGACTGCAATTCCTCGCGGCCGGGATCCCCTCGGGCGACGTCGGCGTCTTCCTCTCGCTCGAGGAGGACGCCCCGCAGCTCATCGAGAGCGCCCGACAGTTCGGCTGGCCCGTCGAGGACGCGATCGCGCGCAAGAAGCTCCACATCCTTCGGCTCGATCCGAAGGAGACGAAGGGCAATCTCCACCGGATCCAGGGCGAGCTCGGCGCCGAGCTCGCCAAGCTGGGCGCGAAGCGCATCGTGGTGGATTCCGTCTCGTTGCTCAACATGCTGAGCGATGACGAGGCGGGCCGTCGGGCGACCCTATTCGCCCTCGCGGCGGCGTGCCGCGGGGCGGGCGCGACGACCGTCCTCACCGCCGAGGCCGATCCGATCCACCCGGAGGTCTCGCGCGACGGCCTGTCCGAGTACGTCGCTGACGGGGTCGTCCTGCTCGCCTACAACACGGCGTCGGACGGCCACCGGGTCGGGCTGGCGCTGCGCGTGATGAAGATGCGGCGAACGGCCCACGCCCGGAGCGTCCAGCCGTACCAGATCGGATCGAAGGGGATCACCGTCGACGCGAAGGCCGTGGACTTCGGCCGGTAGGCGCTCGCGGCGTCGAGCGCGGGCCGTGGCGTCGGGATCGGGGTATCCCATCGGACGGTCGAGGGCGAGCCCGCTCGAGCAGCGTATAAGGCCTGCCGGGGTCGCACGTCGCCGATGTCGCGCGCGTTCGCAGGCCCACGGCGCCGCCGGGCCGTCCCCGCGATCGTCGCCATCGTCGGCGTCGCGCTTCTTCTGATCCTCCCGCCCATCGCCCAGGCCCCCTCGACCGCCGGCACCGCACCGCCGCCCACGGCGTCGCACCCGGCCCCCCTGCACACCCGCGTGTCGCTCGGGCCGCGCAGCCTCGCCTCGCCCCCCTCGGGCGACTGGCCCCAGTTTCACCAGAGCGCCAACCTGTCCGGCGCCGTCGTCGACGGATCGCTCTCGAGCGCGAACGCGTCGAAGCTCGGCGTCGCGTGGGCGGCGGACCTCTACGGGGCCCCTTTGGACTCTCCCGTGATCGCCTACGATCCCGCTCTCCATGAGGAGCTCGCGTACATCGGGACCGAGACGGGGAACGTCATCGCGTTGAACGTCGCCAACGGCCAGATCGTGTGGGGCGTTTGGGTCGGTTCGCCGATCCGGAGCACTCCCCTCGTGGCCGGTGGCGCCGTCTTCGTCGGAACGTTCACGAACCCGATGATCCTCAAGCTCAACGCGTCGACCGGGGCGACCGACTGCTCGCTCATCACCGCCCGGCCGATCGAGGGGACGCCGACGTACGCCTCCCCTCCCGGCGGGGTCCCGACGCTGTACGTCGGAACCGAGGACACCGGGACGATCAACGGCGCCCTCCTCGCGGTGCGGAACTCGAACTGCACGATCGAGTGGTCCTTCAGCGCCTACCTCTACACCGCCGGGGTCTGGACCCCGGCGAGCTACGGGACGGCGGCCAACGGTACTCCGCTCGCGATCTTCGGAACCTCGGACCCCGACTCGGCCGTCTACGCGCTCAACGCCGTGAGCGGCGCACTGGTCTGGCGGTTCCAGTCGGCCAACCCGTCGCCCGGCGCCTACGACATCGGGGCGGGGGCGGTGATCGCGTCGCCCGGGGCGAACGGGGTCGCGGCCGGCGTCGTGTACGTTCCGAGCAAGTACGGCGTCCTCTATGCCTTGTACCTCAACAACGGCACCGTGCTCTGGAGCGCCAACTTCGACAAGCTCGTCGGCGTCTCGAACGGAACGGAGGGCGGCCGCTCGACCCCGGCGCTCGACGGAACGAACCTGGTCTTCGGCACCCAGAAGGGCCTCCTCGACCTGAACGCTTCCACGGGGAAGCTCCTGTGGAAGTACACGGACCCGACGGGCACCGAGGCCATCGCGTCGCCCGCGATCGCCGGAACGGGGAACGCCTACATCGCGGCCGTCGGGGACGTCGCCGGCGGGTTCGAGGTGGTGGCCCTCTCGAACGGGACCCAGCTGTATCACTACCTGACCGGCGGCTACATCACCGCCTCGCCGGCGATCTCCGGCGGGAACATCGTGATCGGCTCGACCGACGGTCACCTCTACGACTTCAAGGTGGGCGGCGGCAACGACGCCGTGGGGCCGACGACCTCGATCGCCTTCCCGGCCCAGGCCGCGAACCTCACCAATCCCAACGGGAACACAACCGTCCGGGGGAACGCGACCGACCCGCTGGGGATCGCGGGGGTCGAGGTGGCGATCCAGTCGAGCGGGACCGGCGGACCGTGGTGGGACGGGAGCACGATGACCTGGGTCGCGGGACCCTTCGACAACCTCGCCAAGACCGCAAGGACGGGGACCACGGCCGTCGCCTGGAACTACTCCTTCCCCGTGCCGGCGGCGGGCGGCACCTTTCAGGTCACGGCGTACGCGGTCTCCACCGGGGGCCAGTCGGACATCCTGGGGGCCCAGGTCGGTTTCGCGGTGTTCTACACGACGCTCGGCCCCCACCTGGAGACCTCCCCGACGTACATCGCCCCAGGCTGGGGCACGACCGTGAACGGCGGGGGGTTCGGTAAGGGCGAGAGGGTCGCCATCACCCTGCACGGCGTGACGATCGCGACCCTCAAGGCCACCAAATCGGGCGCCCTCCCGGCGACGCGCGTCACCATCCCCGAGTCGACCAACTTCGGACCGACGTCGCTCGTCGCCACGGGAGTGACCTCGGGGAAGACCACGAGCGCCGCCATCATCGTCGCGAACAGCTGGGACCAGCTCGGCTACAACGTCGGTCATACGGGCTTCGAGCCGAGCGATACGGCGCTCAACTTCCTCGTCTATCCGGGCAACAACACCTGGGTCCGCCTCGCGTGGCACTTTGACGCGGGAAGCCCTCTCAACGCCTCCCCGGTCGTGGCCGACGGCGTGGCCTACGTCGCCGACACCGTGGGCCAGGTCTTCGCCGTCGACATCACGAACGGCGGGCTCCTCTGGACCTGGACCCTGCCCTCGGGCAAGGCGATCGACAGTAGCCCGGCGGTCAACACGAGCGTCGGGCTCCTGTTCGTGGCGGGCACCGACGGCACGCTCAGCGCGATCGCGCTCGCCAGCGGTCGGACCACCTGGACCGACGCGCTCGGCGGGAGCCTCACCGCCCCGGTCTTCACGAACGGCAAGATCTACATCGCCTCCAGCACTGGCACCCTGCGGTCGATCTGGCAGGGCAACGGTACCACCGTCTGGTCGCACGCGTTCCCCAACGCGATCACGGGTGCCCCGGCCCTGAACCTCAGCGCCGGTCTCGTCGTCGTCGGCACCACGAAGGGGAGCGTCTCCGCCGTCTGGGCCGCCAACGGGACTCCCGTGTGGACCTTCTCGGCCGGCGGCTCGATCGAGGCCGCGGTGACCGTCTCGGGCGGGTTCGTCTTCTTCGGCTCGACGAACGACCGTGTCTATTGCCTCGCTCAGGCGACGGGCAAGAGCGTCTGGTCGTACACCACCGGGGGGGCGGTCGTCGACACCGGGGCGCTCTCCAACAAGTACACGGGGGGATCGCTCGTGCTGATCATCGGCTCGAACAACGGCGACGTCTACGAGCTGAACGCCGCGACGGGGACCCTCAAGTTCTCCGTCAGCTTCGGATCGGCGATCGAGGGCGTGGCGGCGGTCGAGGGGATCGTCGTGGCGGAGCGCGAGAACGGGGCGATCTGCGCGGCCCGCACCTACTCGGCGATCATCACGATGCGCGATCCGACAGCCGGGACGCTGGTGAGCTCCCCCGTGATCGTAGATTCGACCATCTACGTCACCGGCTCGGACGGCTACCTGTACGCCTACACGACCTACGGCCAGGCCCCGGACTAGCCGCGGCCGGCCGTCGCCTAATGTCCCTCGGGACGGAGAGCGCGGGATTCGCGCGGTTTACATTTAGTATATATACTTAGTTTGCAGTCACGACCGACGTGGAGCTCGCCGCGGTGCTGCACCGCAGCCCGAAGGATCGTCCGCTCCCGCCGCAGGTGTTCGTCCGACTTCGCTCGGCCCCGCGTCGCCCGAGGTATGCCTATCGCCTCCGGATCCGGGACCCGGCGGACGTCGACGTGGTGCGACGTCGCGGGCTCGGAGCGTACCTCCTGACGGCCGACGTGCCGACGCGCCACCATTATCCCATGCGCTTCCCGCCCGTTCTCGTCGTCGACCCCCGACTCGCTCCCCTGCTCGAGACGCCGCTCCGGGTCGTCCCGTTCCGGGCCGTCGAGGTGCTCCAGGACCCACCGTTTGAAGCCCTGGTGACGATGATGCTCCGGGTCGACGAGATCGCCGCGCGCGTCATGCTCGTGCGAAGCTCGAGGATCGATCCTGGCATGCTCACTCGGTTCGTCGTCGGGGAGCGGCTCGAACGCTCCGCCACCCTGCTCCGACTCCAGCAGTTCGCACCGGGGATCCCCACGGTCGGTCCCGCCATGCCGATCGCCGCCGTCCGGGAGCAGGACCGGAAGAACCCTGGGTGACCCATGGTCGAGCCTCCCCCGATCCTTCTGAAGGAGCTCGTTGCGGCGCTCCGGCGCAACGACATCGCCTACATCGTGGTGGGCGGCCATGCGGTGGCGGAGGAGTTCCCGGTGATGACCCAGGACCTCGACGTGATGGTGGCTCTCCGCGACTTCGACTCGGCGGTCGCCCGGCTGCGGAAGGAACCGATGTTCGGCCGGGAGGACCGGCTCGCGTGGATCGCCCGTTGGGAGGCCCGCTCGCCCGAGCGTCCGGGCGAGGTCGCCGACGTCGACCTCCTGAACGGGCGGCCCTACTGCGGGGATCTCACGCCGGATGAGTTCTTCGACTACCTGAGCGAACACTGGACCACCGATGGGGTCCTCGGGCGGACGGCCCGGCCCCCCGTGGTCTGGTACACACGCCTTCTGGCCGTCGGGTTCTGGGGCGGCTACGCGCTCAAGGTCATCCGCGACCTCCGGGCCGGGGCCCCTGTGGGCTGGCTCGACGGGGTCCGGGAGATCGCGCGGCGGACCGGTACGACGAAGACGATCAACGAACGGATCGCCTACGTCGAGGACGCGATCCGGCGCGAGGCGGACGGCTAGCTCGTCGCACCCCGCGGAGCTAGAATCGAACGTCGACGCACGGGGCGGTTCGCCCCCGCTTTAGGGGTGCTCGACCGCGTGGAATCCGTTCGCAGAGAGCAGGGTCGACGCCCGATGCTCCGGCTGGAAGTTCAGCCGGGAGGTCAGTACGAGTCGAGACACGGAAGCGGACCGACGCGGTTGCACGAGGGTCCGCCAGCCGCCGGAGAGCGACCAGGGCGACCCCTCGGACAGGATTGGGAGATCGACCGAGGTCGAAGAGAGCTCGATCCTCCGCTGCCCTTGGTGCGATCGAAAGGTGACCGTCGCCGAGCTGGTCGTTCCTTCGGTCGATCCAGCCCCGGGGAGCGAGATCGTGAGCCTCGTCCTCGAGGCCCCCAGGTCGGGCGCCTCCGGGTGCTGGATCGGCAGGATCGCCGGCGCACCGGCCCTGGCCCCCGAGGTGGGTCCTCCCACCCGAACGTGCGTCTCGGGTAGGTTCGGCCGCAGGTACCGAGCGATCCGACCGGCCTCCCCCGCTTCCGATGGGCTGCACTCGAGCAGGGCGCCCGAGGTCCCCAGCGACAGGCCGATGGAAAGCACGTCGCGCCCCCATCGGGCCGAGGGGCGGCCCATGCCGGCGGGCCGGCGATAGCGGCGAGCCTCCCGAAGGACCGTCCGGAGGATCCGGCTGCCGTCCCGGAGCGCCCGGAGCTTCGCCACCCCGACGCGCTCGCGATAGTCCACGGGGATCTGATGGATCGCATAGCCGCGGCGGACCGACTTGAGGATCAGCTCCGCCTCGATCGCGAAGCTGGAGTCGTCGAGGCCGAGTTCCATGAACCGATCCGTCGACACGGCCCAGAATCCGCTGCAGAGGTCGAGGATCGTGCGGCGGCTCAGGAGGCTGGCGGAGTAGCTCAGCGCCAGGTTGCCGACACGATGGGCCAGGTCCTTGAAATCCGTCGGAGGGCCCCAGGTGGGCCGGCGTACCCCGATGACGAGGTCGGTGCCCCCTCGGAGCAGGTCGAGCGCTGGAAGCACGCGGTCGCCCGGATAGGTCGCGTCGGCGTCGAGGACGACGACATAGGGTATGCCCCTTTGGTGGACCCACGCGATCGCCTCCAGCATGGCTCCCCCTTTGCCGCGGCTCGTCTGCTGCAGTACGGGGATCCCCCACTCCCGAGCCACCTCAAGGGTCCGGTCGCTCGAACCCCCGTCGATGATGAGGGGCTGGATCCGCTGATCGGGATCGTTGAACCGGGCCATCGGCAGACCCTCCAGGGTGCGGGCGAGCCCGACCTCCTCGTTCAGCGTCGGGAGGATCACGACGGCCGTCGCGGTGCGGAACCGGTCACTGTCGAACTGGTCCAACGGCCGGGGAGCCCCGTCCGTTCGGTCGAACGGCGGGAAGGTCGGCTGGGGGCGTGATGCCGCTACGTCCATTCAGCTCCTTCGGGAGGGGAGGAGGCTATACTCGCTCGCTGAAATCGAATTCAGTTGAATTCTGTGGAGTGCCTCCCGGCGGCGCTCGACGCGGGAGACACGCTCTCTGGTCTTCCCGAGAGATTTCCGGACCGGGGTGCCCGCTCGTCCCGTCCTGACGGCGCGTCGCCAGACTCTTGTGGAACGCCGAACTACGTTCGCCCTCGAGGGGACCATGGGGGCACCGACGGGTACGCCTCATCCGGCTGGACCGCCCCCGCCCGAGGGGTCGGAACCTTCGGTCGCCCGAACTCGCTGGACCCTGTACGTCGACATGGACGCGTACTACGTCTCGTGCGAGCTGCGCGACCGGCCGGAGCTCGAGGGACGTCCGGTGATCGTCGGACCGGACCCGAAGCTGGGGCCGACGCGCGGGGTCGTCCTCTCCGCGAGCTATGCGGCGCGCGCCTTCGGTATCCGGAGCGCGCTCCCCGTCGGGCAGGCCGACCGGCTCTGCCCGGACGCCGTCTGGATCCCCGCCCACTTCGCGCTCTACGAAGAGATGGCGCGCGCCGTCCGGGCCCATCTCGCACGATTCGGGGACCGCGTGGTGCCGCTGAGCATCGATGAGGCGGCCGTCGAGGTGGAGGCGCCCGAGGCCGCGCGCGCGGAGGCGCTGGCCCGGGAGATCCAACGGACCCTTCGCGAGGAGCTGCGCCTGCCCGCCTCGATCGGGGTCTCTCCGTTCCGGATCGTCGCCAAGATCGCCTCCGACCGGGCCAAGCCCGGCGGTGTCGTCGTCGTTCCACCCGAGGGAACTGCGGTCTTCCTTGGGCCGCTTCCGATCCGATCCGTCCCAGGGGTCGGTCCGAAGACCGCCGAGCGGCTCCGCGCGATCGGCGTCGACCGAATCGGGGATCTCCTCACGGTCTCGCCGGTGAAGCTCCGCGGCACCGTCGGCTCCTTCGCGGTCGATCTGATCGGCCTCGCCCGCGGGGAACCGCGCGAGGGCAGTGACGCGGGGCCGTCCGGGCCGCGCTCGCGAAGCTCGGCGGAGACGTTCGTTGCCGACGTCGCCGACCTGCCGACGCTCCTCGCCGCGGTCGACCGTCTCGCCGAGGACCTCTCCAAGGCCCTCTCGGCCGAGCGCCTCGGGTTCCAGACGGTGACGGTCGCGGTTCGGTGGGAGGACTTCGATCGGGCCCAGAAGAGCCAGACGCTCGCCGGGGTCCGACGCGACGCGGCCAGCCTTCGGGCCGCCGCTCGACACCTGCTCCAGGCGCTGTGGGCCCGCGAAGCGTCGCGGGGGCACCGTCGGGCGCGGACCGTCTCGATCTCGACGGAACGCCTCCGCCCCGAACGAACCGGCGGCCCGGACCTCGACTCCTTCGACCCCGGCGGGGCGCACGGTTAAGAGAGCCGCCCCGCCATGGGGGGTCCGTGGGCCCGCTCGTCGATCTCGCGGGGGGCGACCCGGTCACCCTGCTCCTGCTTCTTCTCATGGTGATCGCGATTGGGGCGGGGTTCGTCGGGTCCCTCGTTGGGATCGGCGGCGGCCTCTTTCTCGTACCGGCGCTCGTCCTGGTGTTCGGGCTCGACATCCACTACGCGATCGGGGCCAGTCTCATCGCCGTCATCGCCAACTCCTGCGCGTCGGGCGCCTCGTACGTGGACCAGGGCCTGACCGACCTTCGGGTCGGGATGTTCCTCGAGTCGGCGTCGGTCGTCGGCGGGCTCCTCGGAGCCCTCCTGGCGGTGACCTTGCTCGCCGGCCAGTCGAACGTGCTCACGCTCGCGTTCGTGCCGGTCGTACTCATCGGCATGTTCCTGATGCTCCGACAGGGTCGGGTGCCGTCGGACCCGAACGCCCCGATGGACGCCGTCGCTACCCGGCTGCGCCTGGAGGGCGTCTACCGGGAGGAGGGGACCGGCCGGTTGCTGCCGTACCGGGTCCACGGAAGCTTCCTCGGACTCACGTTCGCCGGGATCGCGGGCTTCGGATCCGCGCTGCTCGGGATCGGGGGCGGCACGTTCAACGTGCCGGCGATGAACGCGGTCATGAACCTCCCGATGCGGATCGCCACCGCGACCTCCACGTTCAAGATCGGGCTCGTCGCGGCGGCGGGAACTTTGGTCTACCTCTTCGCCGGGGACGTCCTGCTCTTCGTCGCCGCGCCCGTCGCGGTGGGGTCGATGATCGGAAGCCTTTTGGGGAGCCGGTACCAGTTCCGCGCGCGCACCGAGTCGCTCCGGTACATCTTCCTCGTCGTCCTCGCCTTCGCCGCGGTCTCGATGGCGGCCCGGGGCCTGGGGTACCTCCCATGAGCGACGCGGCGGCGATCGACACGACGGCCGGCCCGATGGCGGGCATGGGCGAGCTCAACGGGCGTGTCGCGATCACGCTGAGGGTCGGCGTCCTCGTGAGCGCCCTCCTCTTCGCGACCGCCATCATCGCACGGGCGGCGACGGGCGGGGTCGGGCTCCTCACGGCCTCGCCCGGCCTCGATCCCTCCGCAGTGGGAGACGCGATCGTCCATCCCAGCGCGCTCGGGCTCGCCCTCCTCGGCGCGATCGTCCTCGCCGCGACGCCGCTCGTCCGGGTGGTCCTGTCCTTCGAGTTCTTCGCGGCCCGCCGCGACCGAGCCTTTACGGCCCTGACGCTCTTCGTGCTCGTCGTGCTCCTGACGACGGTGACGGTCGGAGTGCTCCGGTGACGCGAGCGCATCGGACGCGGCACCTCGCTCCGTTGGACCCCGAGATCGCGGGGTCGCTCGTTCCTTCGAGCCTCCCCGGGATCCCCCTTCCCCGGTACGACGGCCGGTCGATCGTCAACGTCGCGGTCTCGGTCCACCTCGCGGCGGGCGGTCGGTCCGGCGGATCGCCGCCGCTCGCCCCGCCGCTCGCCTCGGCCCTGGACCCGTTCGACGGGGGCCGGGCCCGCGGGCCGGTCGTCCTGTTCCTCGTCGACGGCTTCGGCTACTCGCAGCTCGCCCATTGGAAGGCGAGCCGTTCGGATCGCGCGGCGCGTTGGGCGTCGCGGGCCCACGGGATCACGACGGTCTTCCCCTCGACGACGACGGCCGCCCTGACCTCGCTGTCCACGGGGACCCCTCCGGGCCGTCACGGGCTGGTCGGCTACCGGCAGTACCTGCCGCGGTTCGGGGTCGTCGCGGACCTGTTGAAGATGAGCCCCGTCGGCGTCGCGACCCGCGATCAGCTGATCGGGCCCGCGTGGCGGCCGTCCTACCTGTCCGGGGCCCCCTCGCTGTTCCGACGCGGGCTCAAGGCCACCGCGGTCACCCGGGACCTCTTCCGTGGCACGGGGTTCACCCGCACGCTCTACGACGGGGCCGCGTTCGTCGGGTACGCCACAGGCACGGACCTCGCGGAGGAGCTCTCCCGGGTCCTGGCGCGTCGGTCCCCACCGCCGGTCGTCTACGTCTACTGGGACGAGCTCGACACGATCCAGCATCTCAAGGGCCCGGATCCCCGGCTCGTCGACCTCGAGCTCGAGCGGATCGCCCATCTCGTCGAGCACGTCGCGGCGCGCCTCCCGCTCCGGCGCTCGCGCCGGATGACCCTCTTGGTGACGGGGGACCACGGCCAGGTCCCCGCGACCGTCGAGGCCCGCGTCGCGCTGGAGGAGAACCCCCGCGTCCTCGTCGAGCTCGCCCGTCCGCTCGCCGGGGACCGACGGGCCGGGTTTCTCCAGGCCCGCGCGGGCCGGGTCCCCCAGCTCCGTGCCGCGCTCGAGGCGATCCTTCCTCCAGGCTCGCGGATCGTGCCGATGGACGAAGCCGTCGACGCCGGGCTCTTCGGGCCGCCGCCGTTCCATCCCGAGCTGGACCAGCGGCTCGGGGACCTCCTCGTCCTCGTCCCGAGCCCCGCGGGGCTCACCTACCTGCCTCCGGGCGCCGCGCCCATCGCGCGCCATCTCTTCGGCGCCCACGGCGGGCTGGAGCCGGACGAGCTCGTGGTCCCGTTGGTGAGCGGCCCGCTCTCGGAGTTCGCCCCCGCCCGCCCCGCCCTCGGCAAGCAACGGTAAAGAACGACCGACCCTCGTTCGCGCCGTGACCGGCCTCCGCCAGCCGATCCTCTCCCTGCTGGGGCACGTCGACCACGGGAAGACGTCGCTCCTGGACCGGATCGCGGGATCCGTCCGCGCCGAACACGAGGCCGGAGGGATCACCCAGCACATCGGGGCGATCGAGGTCCCCAAAGCGTCGATCCTCGAGCTCTGCGAGGGCGTGATCCGGACGGAGCAGTTCAACGTGCCCGGCCTCCTCTTCGTCGACACGCCGGGGCACCGGTCGTTCGCGACCCTGCGGCGCCGCGGCGGCGCCCTCGCCGACCTGGCGATCCTCGTGATCGACTCGCGCGAGGGCGTCATGCCGCAGACGCGCGAATCGATCCAGATCCTCCGCCACGAGAAGACCCCGTTCGCCGTCGCGCTCACGAAGATCGACCTCCTGAGCGGCTGGCGCAAGCCGATCGGCCGGATCTCGCTCAAGGACCAGATCGCCCGGAGCTCCGACGACTTCGGTCGCCTCCTCGACCAGCGCCTCTACAGCGTTGCCGAGGAGCTCAACGAGGTCGGGTTCTCGGCCGAGCGCTACGATCGGGTCAGCGACTTCACGCGGAACGTCGGCATCGTTCCCGTCTCCTCGAAGAGCGGGGTCGGGGTCCCCGAGCTCCTCGCGCTCATGGTCGGGCTCGCGCAACGGTTCCTCCCGGAAGAGCTCGCGCTCGTCGCCGGGGGCGGCGAGGCGACGATCCTCGAGCGGTCGGACCAGAAGGGCGTCGGCCCGGTCTCCTCCATCATCCTCTATCGGGGCCGGATGCGCGTCGGCGACGAGCTCGTCGTCAACGGTCGGACCGAGCCGTTCCGGACCCGGGTGCGGGGCATCTACCGGCCGACCGCGGCGGTGCGCGGCCACGCGGGGAAGGGACGACGCCTCACCTCCGTCGAGCAGATCGAGGCGGCGGCCGGCGTGTACGTGTCGGCGCCGGGCATCGAGGACGCTCTGCCCGGTGGCCTCGTGCGCGTCGTGACGACGGAGGCGGAGGCCCTGGAGGCCGTCCACGCCCTCGCCCAGGCGAGCCGGCCGACGGTGGAGCTCGCCGAGAGCGGCATCGTCCTCTGCGCCGACACCTTGGGCGGGCTCGAGGCCCTCGCGTTCGAGTGCAAGGAAGCGAAGCTCTCGATCCACTCGGTGGAGGTCGGCCCGGTCAATCGGGCGGCGGTCGTCACCGCCGCGACGATGCGCGACGCCACGCACCGCGCGGTCCTCGCCTTCAACGTCGCCGTCCTGCCCGAGGCGCAACCCGAGGGCGACGCCTCCGACGTCCGGATCTTCCGCGGCGACGTGATGTACCACCTTCTTGACGAGTACCGCGCCTGGAAGACGGAGCGCGAGCAGCAGATGGCGCAGCAGCGCCGGCTCGACACGGTCCACCCGGCGAAGTTCCAATGCCTGCCCGGCTACGTCTTCCGGGCCTCGAAGCCTGCGATCGTGGGCATCAAGGTCCTGGGCGGCACGCTGCGCCCCGGGGTGCGGCTGATGAAGTCGGACGGCAGCGAGCTCGGCGTGCTCCGCGGCCTCCAGGAGGAGAACCGGTCCCTCGACCACGCCGACGAGGGGACGGAGGTGGCGGCCGCGATCGAGGGCGCGATCGTCGGCCGGAACCTCGAGGAGGGGGAGATCCTCTACGTCGCGCTCCCGGAGTCCGCCGCCCGCGCCCTCCGGGGGGTCGCGCTCTCGGACCGGGAGCGCGCGGTCCTCGACGAGGTCCTGAAGATCCGTCGCGCGACCCAGCCGTTCTGGGGGGCCTAGCCGAGGCTACTTCGGAGGACGGGGCCCGCCGGCGATCTCTTCGGCGTCTTCCGCGGATCGCGAGACCAGGGGGGCGGGGCCGGCGAACGCGCCGCCCCGGAGGAACAGGCCGAGGAACAACGCCACCGCCCCAACGATCGCCAGCGCGGCCCCGGCGGCGTCGATGACGAGCGTCTGCCAGATCGGCGGCGCGAGCGAGGTCGTCACGGTCTCGACCGCGGTGAGGCCCCAAGAGCCGCCCAGGGGGGCCGAGGTGTTCCAGACGACGAGGAACGGAAAGACGAGGTTCCCGGACGTCGACCAGTTCCCGGAGCGCACGGCCGACCACGCACGGGCCGGCGTCCCCTGGGCGCAGGAGAGGGAGGCGGCGCGGCAGCCGGGCGACTCGTAGAGACGCACGGAGGTCGGGATCGAGGCGGACCACGTGAGGGTGATCGTGCCCTGGGTCGTGTTCGAGCCCGGGAGGAGGGCGAAGTTCGTGGCCCCGGGGAGAAGTCCCTCGGGAGGGATCGTCCAGACGCTCTGGGTCACGCGAGCGCCGGCGGGGGAGAAGGTCACCAGCACCACCGCGGCCAGCGCGAGGACGAGCAGTACGGCCCCGAGCAACGCGAGACCCGGCCGCACGTCCGGTGCAGGGGACGTGAGGGGGGAAAAGGACTTCGACAGCGGGAGAGCCTGTCTCCCATTTCAAGAATTGATTGGATGCGATAAATACCTAGAATCATGTTACGCAATAGGACGTGACAGGGATCCCCTCGACCTCGGAGCCCGCGGTACGCCCCGACGTGGGGGCGGCGGCCCGGCAATGCCCGATGTGCGCGAGCCCTCGTCGCGTCCTGGACGCCGCTCGCCTCGAGGAGCACTGTGCGGACTGCGGTCTCGTCTTCGACGGGGCCGAGATCGTCGCGGCGCCGCCCCGTCCCGGGCTCGAGGACACCTCGGACGGCAGCGGCCGGGGCATCGGACCGTTCACCTCTCCCGGGACCACGCGGCGCATGCTCGGGTCGACCCTGAGCCTCGGCCGCGACGGGCAGGGTCGCCCGCTCCCTTCGCAGCGCCGGTACGAGTTCCAGCACCTCAAGCGCGTCATGCAGCGCCAGACCGCCCGGGCCGTCGAGGGACCCCTCGAACGCTCCCAGGCCCGCGGCGAGATCGCCCAATGCGGGGAGCGGCTCGGCCTTCCGCCCGTCGTCCTCGCCGAGGCCGAGCGCATCTTCCGGGAGGCGAAGGTGCGCGGGCTGTTCCGCGGCCGCAACCTGCCGTCGAGCGTCGGCGCGACGGTCTACGCCGCGTGCCGCCGCTACTCGATCCCGAGGACCCTGGGGGAGGTGGCGAAGGCCCTCAACGCCCGGCGCAGCGAGGTGGGCCGAGCGTTCAAGGTCGTCCAGCGTGGGGTCGACATCCAGATCCCGTCGATCGGCACCCGGGCGTTCCTCGCGCGGTACGCCGAGGAGCTCGCGCTGTCCGCGCATGTGCGGTCGAACGTCGAAGCGATGCTCGACGAGGCCAACCAGAACCCGGAGCTCTCCGGGCTCTCGCCGCACGGCCTCGTGGCGGCGTTGATCTACCTGGCCGCCGAGCGCAACGGAGAGCACCGCTCTCGGGCGCAGGTCGCCCGGGTCAGCGCGGTCACCGAGGTGACGCTCCGCTCGACGTCCCGCCTCGTCGAGAAGTCGCTCGGTCCGAACGAGTCGATCTGAGGGCCGGACGCTACTTCAACAGAAAGTAGCCGGCGGCCTTCTCGCGGACCTTCCGCCGGACGAACCCCTTCGTCTGGAGCTCTTGGAGGGCGTTCATCACCATCGTCTTCGGAAGCTTGGAGGCCATGGTGATCCGTTCGGCGGTCCCCTGCTTCTCCTCCGAGAGGTAGCCGAGGTCCTTCATCGCCTTGTACACCTTGACGCCGTTCGACGAGACCTCGTCCTCGATCCCCATGCCGGAGCACCCGGCCGGTCGATTCGGGTCGGGTATTTAAATTCCGGTTGCCGAGATCCTGCGCGACCCGGCGCCCCGGGGAGCGGCGGTGATTTCTTCCCCCGCCCGCTCGAGGTGGTGTGCCGCCTCCCCGGGTAACGGTCGTCGCGGACCCCAAGTTCCGCGACTACGACTTCGGACCCGGACATCCGTGGGATCCCTCGAGCCGGTGGCTCGCGGTGCGGCTGCTCGAGTCGTGGGAGGCGGACGGCCGTCTCCCCGCTCCGCTCCGTTGGATCCGGGAGGTCCCCCCGGCCACCGACGCGGAGCTCCGTCGCTTCCACTCCCGCCGCCACCTCGAGCACGTGCGGGCGGCCGACCGTCGGGGCCTGGGGGAGATGCTCGATCTCGGGAGCACGCCGTCGTTCCCGGGCTGCTTTGTCGCCGCCGCTCGGCTCGTGGGAGGCACCCTCCTGGCCCTCGACGCCATCGCGAGCGGGGCGACCCCCAGGGCCTTCCAGCCGGGGGGCGGGCTCCACCACGCGTCGCCGGACGCCGCGAGCGGGTTCTGCATCTTCAACGATCTCGCCGTCGCGATCCGGACCGCGCTCGACGGTCCGTACCGCCGGGTCGCGTACGTCGACATCGACGTCCATCACGGCGACGGCGTGATGTACGGTTTCTACGACGACGGCCGGGTCCTGGACATCGATTTCCACGAGACCGGTCGCGTCCTGTTCCCGGGGACCGGGGAGATCTCCGAGATCGGGCTCGGTGCGGGCACGGGGCTCAAGCTGAACCTTCCGCTCCCGCCGGGCGCCGGCGACGAGACGTTCCGGCCGCTGTTCCGTCGCATCGTGCCCCAGATGATCCGGTCGTACCGCCCCGATCTCATCGTGCTGCAGTGCGGGATCGACGGGCATGCCGGGGACCTTTTGGGCCACCTCCGGTACACGCCGCATTCGTACTACGAGGCGATCACGACCCTCCAAGCCCTGGCCGATGAGGTCGCCGGGGGCCGGCTCCTCGTGACCGGCGGCGGCGGGTACACGGCAGCGAACGTCGCGCTTGTTCTCGCCGGCGTCGGCGCCTCGCTCGCGGGCGCTTCGGGGGATCCGCCGGTTCCCGGAGAGCTCCCGGAGGCCTGGCGGAGGGAGTTCGAGGCGACGACGGGATCACCGGCCCCTCGGGGGACCGATCCGGTCTCCGGGGGCGAGGCCCCCACGGCCCCAGGGCGCGAAACCGGGATCCTGGAATCGCTCGAGCGGGCGCTGGGCACCCGGTTCCCCGAGCCCGGCTGACGGCGGTCCGGTCTACCAGTTCCCGCGGCGTTCGTGGCCGCGCTCGTCGCCGCGGCGTCCGCGGGCCGGGGGAGCGCGCCGATCGCGTGGGGGCCCTCGCCGGTCGCGGCCTCCGCCCGAGGGGCGGCCGCGGCCTCCGAAGGACCGGCCGCCTCGCGGCGGGCCGCGCGGGCCGGGGGGCGGGGCGGCTTCTTGATAGTTGAATCCGGGGATCGTCGCGCGCCGGATCTCGAGCCCGAGCCGCTGCTCGATCCGGTCGAAGTCGTCCTCCTCCTCGCGGCTCACGAGGGTGAAGGCATCGCCCGATCGCTGGGCCCGGGCGGTCCGGCCGACACGGTGAATGTAGACGTCCGGTTCGTTCGGCACGTCGAAATTGACGACGTGGCTCACCCCCTCGACATCGATCCCGCGGGCGGCGATGTCCGTGGCGACGAGGATCCGGTGACGGCCCGAACGGAAGCTCTCGAGGGCCTTGACCCGTTGGGCCTGGCTTCGGTCCCCGTGGATGATGCCCGCCTCGACGCCCCACAGGCTGAGATGCCGGGCGAGACGGTCGGCCCGGTGCTTCGTCCTCGTGAACACGAGCACGCTCGTCATCGTCGTGTCGGCCAGGAGCTCGCGGAGGAGGGCGGCCTTGAGGTGTTGGGGGACCGGAAGCGCCAGGTGCGCGACGCCAACGGCCGCGGCCGTCGTGGCGGCGACGTGGACCGTCTTCGGGTCGTGCAGGAAGTCGCGCGCGAGCCGGACGACCTCGGGGGGCATGGTCGCGGAGAAGAGCATCGTCTGCCGTTGCCGGGGCAGCTCGTTGAGGATCCGCCGGACGTCCGGGAGGAAGCCCATGTCCAGCATCCGGTCCGCCTCATCGAGCACCAGGATGCGGAGGTTGCGAAAGTCGACGTACCCGCGGCTCATGTGGTCGAGCAGGCGACCGGGGGTGGCGATGATGATCTCCGAGCCGCCGCGGAGCGCCCGACGCTGGTCGTCCATGCCGACGCCGCCGTAGACGGCGGTCCCTCGGAGGTGCGTGTGCCGGCCGAGCTGCTTCAGGAACCCCTCGGCCTGGATCGCCAGTTCTCTGGTCGGAGTTAGAACGAGGGCGAGGGTGCGCCCGGTCTGCTGGTCGAGAAGTCGCTCCAGGATCGGGAGCAAGAAGGCCGCGGTCTTCCCGGTGCCGGTCTGAGCGGTGCCGATGAGGTCCCGGCCGCCGACCGCCTCGGGGATCGTTCCGGCCTGGATCGGCGTCGGGATGGTGTACCCGAGCTCGCGGATACCGGCCTTCAGCTTCGCATGCAGCGGCATCCCGCTGAACCCTTCGCCTTCGTGCGCCCCCGTGTCGGGGCTCGCTTTGTCGTCGCCCATCGTAGATCGTGGTCGGCGCTGTCAGCGGCCGAGTCGGTTAACGGTTTGGGGAGGGGGGGGTCAGAGCCACCGGCCGACCGTCGGACGGTCGAGGTAGTCGGCGTCCGTCGCCCGGATCCCATCGGCGATCTCGGCGTCGCCCAGGGTCTCCGAGCTTCCGCCGTGGAGCCAGGCCCGGTAGACCGACCGGCTCACTGCGGCGGCCGCGATCTCGCGAAGGTCCTCGGTGCACTGCTCGATCAGGCTGGTCTCGCCGCCGGGGTCGTGCCGGTACAACGCCGCGCCGAGGAACGCGTCCCGCTGGGCGACGTAGTCCAGGTAGGCGAGCAGCATCCGGTCTGCCTCGGGCGTCATCCGCGGGAGGCGCTCCGGGTAGGCGAACGAGGCGAGGCGCTCCTCGACGCCGCCGCCTTCCCGAAGGACGAGGAGGTCGACCCCCTCGTCGCCCGCGCACAGGGCCACGCGACCGTACCGGGCGTCGAAGAACATCGGAAGGCGTTCCAGGCCCTCGCTCTCGTCGGGGATCGGCACGGCGGCCAGGTCGTCGGCGGTCGGCCTGGGAAGGGAAGTCCGAAGCTCGCGGACGATCGCGTCCGCGACGGCGCGCGCCTTCGATCCGGGGGAGCGCGGGACCCCGAGGGCCCTATGCCAGCGCCGCTCGGCCAGCTGTCGGTCGGATTCGGTGAGTCGGCTCGTCGCGCGTACGACGGCCGCCAGCTCGCCGGCGAGGCTCGGAGCGACCCCCTCGACGATCCGTCGGGGAGTTCCGGTCTGACCGAGGAGCGATCCGATCGAGAGCCCCGGACAGGAGAGCACGACGGAGACCTGGATCCGCTCGGCGAGGTGGGCGGACAGTGGGAACTCCGCGCAGGGCCCGGGTCGTGCCTCGTGGACGGTGCATCGCTGCGCGTGGAGGAAGAGGCAGGCTCCGCCGTCGGGCCGGCTCGGGATGAATCCGGGAGGGTCACCGGAGGGACGGAACGTCGGCGCGATCGCCAAGAGTGGGGCGACCTCCGCCGGGGAGAGCGCGGGCGACGCGTAGCAGCAGAGACCGCAGTCGGGGCGGCATTCGAAACGGAACCCCTCGGTGAGGCTGAGGTCGAGCGGAGGGGGCCCGACCTCGCGTGGGGTCGGCATCAGGAGGCGCGGGGACGTCGCGTCCCTCGCGTCGTCGGCTTCGGGCGTCGTTCCCGGCGGGACCGAGAGGGCCGGCCGCGAAGGTACGCCACGCAGGCGCGGTGCAGGGCCGACAGCAGGACGTACTCCTCGTAGTACTCCGGGGAGCATCGGGGGCAGCGTTGGATCGACTCCGCGAGGCGCTTGATCCGATCGCGCTCGGTCCTCGAGAGGTTCCGAATGGCCGCCGCCACGGTCCCGCCCAGTCGGCCGGCGAGCTCGTCCATGTCGGCCTCCGCCGATTCCGGGAGCGTGAAGTGAAGGGGCCGCACCGCGGCCGCGAAGTACTTCAGAACGGCCCCGCGGGTCTGTTCGAGCACCGCGAGCTCGACGAGCCCCGCCGAGACGAGGATCTCGAGATGGTGGCGCAGCGTGTTCGTCGCCTTTCGGAACCCGTGGGCGGGGAGTTCCTCCGAGAGATCCTCCACCGACATGGGTCGCTGGGCGAGGAGGTCCAGCATCGCGAGCCGGATCGGCGCCTGCAGCGCGCGCGCCTGCTTCGGTTCGATCGCCACGATGGTCCGAAGCGGAACCTCCCGGCGGAAGAGGACGGGCATGCGAACCCCGAGCGTGTCCACGCGGGCGCGCGTGGCACCCGTTCCTGAGAGAAGTCTCGTATTAATGCGAACGCTGTCGCGCCGGGGCGGCTCGCGCCCACCGCGCGGTCGCTTTCCATCGCTTCCCGCTGGAATACAACGGGCCGGAGGGTGGTCCCTCTCCGATGCAGCGGCCGGCCCCCGAGGCGCTCGGGATTAAGGTCCCGACCTCCATAGGAGTGCGTGCGCGTGGCGGTCATCGGGGCCGGAGGCTATCTCGGTCGCCAGGTGGTCGCCTCGCTCGCGGCGAGCGACCACGAGGTGCGCGGACTTGTTCGTCGGCGAGAACAGGCCAACTCCGTGCAGCGTCTGGGCGGCCACGCGGTGATCGGGGACGTCGTCACCGGCCAGGGGTTGGCGGAGGCCCTGAAGGAATGCGACCAGGTGATCCATCTGGCCCAGCCCGGCGAAGGCGACCTGGAAGCCCGTCGCCGCGTCCGGGTCGAGGGCTGCCGACAGATCGTCAGAGCGGCCGTCGCGTCGCACGTCGCGCGCCTCATCGTGGGATCCGGCTACTGGGTCTACCGGTCCAACCCCGGGACGATCGTCGAGGACAGTCCCATCGATCCCCGGTCCATCTCGCTCGTGAACCGAGAGGCGGAGACGGTCGCGCTCGAGGCGGCGGCGCCAGGGGGGCTCGAGGTCGTGATCGCACGGCCTGGGATGGTCTACGGGAACGGCTCCTGGTTCCGACAGATGGTGGAGGAACTTCGATCGGGTACGTACCGGTACTTCGGCGACGGCTCGCACTTTCTTTCCCCCGTCCACCTCGAGGACGCGGGTACGGCGTTCGGGACCCTCGTCGACTGGGCCCAGCCCGGCGAAACCTATCTCGTCGTGGACGACGGACCGGTGACCACGAGAACATTTGCGGAGTACGTCGCCGGAAGATTGGGAGTGCCGGCGCCCACGGGCCTCCCCCGATCCGAGGCCGTGAAGGAATGGGGAGAGGACCTCGTCGTTCTCGAGTCGGCGAGCCGTCGCGCGTCGAACGCCAAGCTGCGTGAGCTCGGCTGGGTTCCACGGTACCGGAGCTACACGGACGGAGTGCCGCTGGTGCTCGAGTCGATATTGGGAGGCTGAGCCGGGGGCCGCCCGCGGATGGGTGAGGTGGCCGGCCCCTGGAAGACAGGGCGCCCCGACGCCTCCTCCCCGTCCCGTCGCCGCCCAGGCGGGAGAGGCCTCCGAGACCCGATGAGGGGGACCCGTCGCCCCCGGGTTTACCCTGCCCCGTCGGGCCGAAACGGGCCCGGCGGGGCGGGCGGCTCGGCCCGGCCAACCCGGACCATCTCGGCCAGCGCGACGATGAGGCCGGCGAGCAGGACCATCGGGAGCGCGTCGAGCCAGGAGGGAGCCACGTTCAGCCCGAGCGCGGCCCCCGACGCGCCCATGGCGAGCAGAAGGACGAGTCCGACGAGGGAGCGGCTCAGGGGTCGGGGGTCCTCCGAACGGGATCGGGCCGCCACGACGATCGCGCCGGCGAGGAGCACGAGAAGAACCGCTCCGGCGACCTCGTGGAGGACGAACCCCGAGGAGGCGAGGACCACGATCGCGCCCGCAAAGCCGAACGCGGCCACGAGCGCCACCGCCGCGAGGGCGGTGAACGCTTGACGGAGCGTCGTGGCGGTCACACTTCTCCCGGAGGGTGCGAGCTTCGGGCCTACTTCCGCCCTCCGTGCGGACCTCGGTCGAAGACGACGGGTCAGCGGAGACCGGACGCCCGAAGCTCCGGCGCTCGCACGCTCCCGCGACAACCTGCCCGGAGGGCGACCCTTCGGAGAACACATCATCCGTCCGGTAGGTGTCCCCCGAGTCGAGTCCATGCCGAAGGAGAGGGACGTGTCGGTGCGGGTCGACGGGCGAGAGATCGACTGCCATCTGGCGTTTCCTGAGGCGGAGGCGATCGGCCCACGGCACCCCGCGGTGATCGTGATCCACGAGATCTTTGGGCCGGACGCCCACATCCAGGACGTCTGTCAGCGATTCGCCCGTCTCGGGTATGTAGCCGCCGCCCCCGACCTATTCACGGGGGAGCTGCATCGAATGCTGACGCCGACGAACATCGGGCTGGCCATGCAGGCCTTCGCCCAGGCGCCGCCGGATCTTCGGCGGGATCCGACCAAGCTCGCCGCGTTCGCGGCGACCCAGCCCCCGGAGCGACGTCCGATCCTCGAGGCGTTCGGCAAGATCGGCGCACCGAGCGTCCAGGAGGGGTTCGCCCGGGACCTTCTCGGCGTGGCCCGCTACCTCCGCGGCCTCCCCGAGGTCGATCCGACCCGCCTCGGCTCCGTGGGGTTCTGTTTCGGCGGTGCGATGTCGGCCCGACTCGCGACCGTCGACCCCCAGCTCCGCGCGGCCGTGATATTCTACGGCCAGAACCCCCCGCTCGATGCCGTGCCCCGTATCAACGCTCGGGTCCTCGGTCTCTACGGAAGCGAGGACCCGGGAATCACCCAAACCGTGCCCGCGCTCGCAGACGCGATGAAGGCCGCGGGGAAGGAGTTCGAGTATCACGTCTACCCGGGGGCTCGGCACGCGTTCTTCAACGATACGCGCCCGATGTACCAGAAGGAGAGCGCCGCCGACGCATGGGAGCGCGTCGTCCAGCTCTTCTCGAGCTCGCTCCAGCCCTGACGGACCGCCGATGCGATTCCGGACGTTCGACGAGCTGAGCCCGTCGATGGATGTCGATCGACTGCTCGTCCATGTCGTAACGCTCGGCGGGGCCACCGACCGTGCCTCCGTCGAGCTCTGGCGGCGGCGTTCGGACATCTTCGCAGAGTATGTCGGCATCTTCGCCGTCGAGGGGGAACGCGTCGTCGGCCAGACGTACGTCAAACGCTACCGGTACGACTTTCCCGACGGCCCCGAGACGGTGAGCGCGATCGCCTCCGTGGGCACCCGACCCGACCGGGCGCGGGCGGGGATCGCGCGTCGGATCCTGGAGGAGGTCCATCGTCGCGAACGGGAGGCCGGGATCCGCTACGCTCTCCTCTGGACCAACCGGTCCTGGGGGGCCCACCGGCTCTACGAGCGGCTCGGCTACCGGGACGTCTATGCGTTCCCCTGGGCGATCCGCGGCCCGGCTCGCCCGAAGGTGCGGAAGCCGAACCTCCCTGCCGTTGGTCCGCCGCGTCCGGGCGATATGGCCGACCTGGAGCGTCTCCATGATCGCGAAGCCGAGGGTCGGCTCGGTTTCGTGCGGCGCCCGAAGCGATCCATGCGGACCGCCGCGGCCACCCGACAGTTCGATCCCGCCCGCGATCTGATCGTCGCACGGGCGAACGGGGTCCCGGTGGGGTACGCGCTCGTCGAGTCCACTCCGCAGCGAGCGATATGCGGCGAGGTCGTAGCGGGGTCGCACCGGGTCCGTCGGTCGCTCATCGCCGAAGTGGAGCGGAGGTCAAACGGCCAGCCGGTCGTCTTCCAGCATACCCCAGTGACCGATTCGCTCGGGTTCTTCCGCGGGCGCGGGTACACGGTCCTGGCGAGCGGCTGGTACACGCTCATGGCCAACTCCCTCGGTCGTAGGTGGGGGGCGCGCGCCGCCGTCGAGGGCTGCGGGACGACCGACCGGCGTTTCCTCTGCCAGTCTGGGGACCGGTTCTAGCCGCGGCCCCATCGACGGAGTCCACGGTTCGAGAGCGGCCCGAGAGAGGGGGTTGGGGTGCGTCGGACCCCGGTCGACGTCAGCTGGGCAGCGGCTCCGGTTGCGGCGCCGGCGCAGCCTCGGGGCTGCGGCCCCTTCGCGCGAGCGTGGGGAGGTGAGCGAACTTGGCGTGCCGACGGGGGCCCAGGACCTCCTCGCCGAAGACCACGGCGGCGCCCCCTACCAGGGTGACCACCGCGGCGATCCAGAACGCGTACTGGAAGGCGTGCAGGCTCGGTAGGTCGGTCCCAGCGAGGGGTCCGCTCGGGACGACGATGCCGGTCACGTAGTAGGCGAGCAGGGCCCCCACGATGGGCGCCCCGACGCTCCCGCCCAGGTTTCGGAATACGTTGTTCATGGCCGTGGCCTGACCCATGTCCTTGGGATCCACCGTCAGGACGAGCATGTTGATGATCGACGCGTTCAGCAACGCGATCCCGGCGCCGGTCACACATTCGTAGATCAGGCACTGCTCGAGCGTGGTGGTCGACGCGAGGAGTAGGAATCCGAGGGCGGTGATGGCCGCGCCCGAGAGCGCCAGCGGCTTCACTCCGGTTCGGGAGACAAAGATGCTCGCGATGACCGCCACGACCAGCATCGACAGCGCGAGGGGGACGATGTCGATCCCGGCCTGGAGGATGTTCTGGGAGAATCCACCCGAGACGGGCGGGAACTCGAACCGGTAGATCAGGGAGAATAGGGCCATGTACATGCCGAGGCCCGCCACCGTCAGGACAGCGTTCGTCACGGCCACGTTGCGCTCGCGCAGGAGCCGCGGATCGACGATGGGCTCGAGGCCCTGGCGGGTCCATCGTCGTTCCCAGAGGACGAACGGGATCAGGAGGAGGACCCCGGTGATGCCGAAGCCGATGGTCAACGGCGACGTCCAGCCCCACGCCTGGCCCTGAGAAAGGGCGGCCACGATCCCGGCCAGCGACGTTCCGAGGAACAGCGCTCCGCCGTAGTCAACGCGCGTGGAGGGACGCCGGTACGACGATTCCCGGACGACAAGGAAGACGGCCACGGTCAGCAGCAGAACCACCGGGATGGCGGAGTGGTACGTGTCGCGCCAGCCGTAGTTCTGGGAAACGTAGGAACCGATCGGAAGGCTGATCGCGAACCCGATCCCGAACATCGCGCTCAGCAGTCCTTGGGCCCGCGGGACGAGCTCCCGGGGGAACTCCTCGCGGACGAGCGCCATGCCGAGGGGGAGGATCGTGAGCCCGACGCCCTGGATCGTTCGCGCCGCGACCATGAAGGTGAAGTTCGGGGAAAAGCCGGTGACGGAGACCGCCGCCGCGTAGGCGAGCATCGTCCCCATCAGCACCTTGCGTTTGCCGTAGATGTCGCCGAGCTTGCCCACCACCGGGCTCAGGGCCACTCCCGCGATTGCGTACGCCGAGATGATGAGCGTCACCTGCCCGGTATCGACGCGGAAGTCGCTCTCGATCGTCGGGAGGGAGGGGGTGAGCATCCCCTCGACGTAGAGGACGACCATCACGATCCCGGCGAGGAGGATCATCACCCGGTTCGCGTACGCCTTGTCGAAGTTCTCCATCGTCTTCGGCGCTGGCATCGGATGCGGGTCCGGGGCGTTTGACAGCGGCGTGCTCACAGGATCTCCGCGATGGGGTGGAACGGGGCAAGCGTAGGGGATGCGGTGGCCCCCCGGTCACCGGCCGGTCGCCCCGGGGGACGAGCCCCGGTGCGCGGTGGGACATCGACGATACGAATTCGCTCGACAGCGCGGGCCATATGAGACTGTCCTGATTGTCAGTAGGCACGAATGATATATTTAGCGTACCCGATGCTCGAGGGGGGCACGACGCGACGTCGGTTTCGCGGACGTCGTCCGGGCCCGGGCGAGATCTCGCCGCAGCGCGGCCGTCGCCACCTCCAGAACGTTCGCAGCGCCGGCGAGCGACGTCGGGGAAGCCTCGTCGAGGGCGCGACCGAGCTTGTCGAAGAAGGAGACCCGGACCGACTGGATCACGCGCAGTCCCTTGGGCGTGAGGCGGAGAAACGACTCGCGTCGGTCCTCGGTCGAGTGGACCCGGCGCACCCAGCCCCCGGTCTCGAGGGAATCCACGATCGGCGTCACGGTCTGCGGCCGCACTCCCAGGAGCTGGGCCAACTTCGACATGTTGGCATCGCCGTCCTTGGCCAGCCACCGAAGCACCAGGAATTGCAGGGTGGTGAGCTTGAGGTCCCGGCAGAGCCCTCGCTGCTCCTGCTGGAAGCATTCCATCAGCCCCTCGAGGGCACCCAGGAAGTTTCGACTCGCCTCGGACATGGTCGGTCGGACGCAAGCTTCGTCCGCGCTGACCATCAGTACAGTCTCCAGGCTCTTAAGGGTGCCCCGGGGCTCAGGATCGCGACCGGTGCGGAGCGCGCGCTGGGCGCCCGGGGCTCCCCACGGCCGAGCACCGCCGTCGGCCGGTCCCATCCCTTCCCGATACGTTTAGGAACCCCGCCGCCTTGGGGCGTACATTCACGGGGTTCGAGCCGTGACCGCTGGACGAAGCTTGGAACGTCCCCGCACATCCCACGGTCGTCGGGCCGCGGCGTGCGGACGGCCGGTCGACCCCGTGGAGAATCATTGCGGATAGTGCGGAAGGAGCAACCATGAGCGATGTATGGAGAACCGGAGCGCGACTCGGTCGATTGGCCCCGATCGTATTCATCGCCGTCCTCATGGCGATGACCGGCTCGACGGCGTTCGCCCAACGGACCGTGTCGGTCGGGAGCTCGCCGACGCAGATACTGTCGGCCGCAGAGCTAGACGCTGCGCCTCTCCAACACGCCACTCAGACTCCCGTCTCCGAGCTAGGCCGGTCGATGGGGTTGGGCCCGATCGCCCCGGCCACATCCTTCTACTTCACGGTCAGCTTCTCTCTGACGCACGCCGCGGCCTTGGCAAGCCTCATCCAGGCCCAGGAGACCCCGGGCAGCCCCTCCTATCGCCACTTCCTTACCCAGCAGCAGTTCGACCAGCAGTTCGGCCCGTCCCCGGCGCTGGACACCGAGGCGACGACCTACTTCACCAGCTTCGGCATGACGAGCGTCCCGACCGGATCGCCCCTAACGCTCGCCTTCCGCGCCCCCGCGAGCGCCGTCGAGGCCGCCTTCCACTCGCCGATCGATCTCTACCGCACGGTGGACGGATCGGTCCAGTACACCAACAGCCAGCCGCTCGCCCTTCCCGCCCCCCTCGCCGGCTTCCTTTCCTCGATCAGCGGCGTCTCGAGCTTCCCGGTGATGCACGCGGCCCTCCTGTCGGAGAAAGGGAACGATGCCGCCGGCTTCGCCGCCTCCGGTCTCCACCCTACGATCCCGGCCGCCAGCACAGGGAACCTGAGCCAGGTCGCCAACTGGTCGACCCCGGGATACCTGTACGCCCCGGCCAACACCATCGGGGCGCCGACCCCGATCCAATTCCTGAACCCGGCCACGATGACGGCCGCATACAACGCGACCGGGCTCTACTCGTTGGGGGACCTGGGACAAGGATCCACCATCGCCATCGTGATGGCGGAAGGGTACAATCCCTCTGATCTCGCCACCTTCTCGAACCAGACCTTCGGGAACCCGAACCAGCTCCTCAACCGCCTCAGCGCCTATCCCGTCGCCGGCGCGGCCGCGAACGGTTCGGCACCGGGCTCCGTGTTCCAGACCGGCGGCGATTCGGGAGAGTTCGCGATCGACCTCGAATACTCCAGCACGATGGCCCCACTGGCCCACATCGACGCCGTGTACGGGCCGGCCCTCGACAGCGCGTCCCTCGTCAGCTCCTACGCGATGATCGCGAGCCTGAACCCGCTCCCGAACGTCGTAACGAACAGCTACGGAGGTTCCGAGGACACCGGCTGGAACCTCATGGGACCGAGCTGGCAAGGCGAGGGGGGGATCGAGAACGCGGTCGAGGAGCTCGCCTCGATGGGCTCGACGGTGCTCTTCTCGAGCGCCGACAACGCCGGCTACGACAGCTTCACGGGCGACCTCTCGGCGAGCTTCCCCGCCTCGAGTCCCTACGTGACCTCGATCGGCGGCACCCGGACGACGGTCGGCAACGCGACGATGGACGCGTTCCCCGCTCCGGACTACACGATCAACACCACCCTGGCGGACTTCGGCGACTCGCAGGCCGCATCCGGGGGGCTCTGGTACCCGAACGTCACCGTCGACGGAGTGAACGCCGCCACCGTGGCGAACGAGAGCTACTGGTACACCCCGACCTCCGCGGGCGCCCCGCCGTACGCCGGCGGCGGCATCGGACTCAGCGACTGGTTCCTCCAGCCGTGGTGGCAGCACGGATTCACGGTCTCGGACTCCGGCCGTCGGATGACCGCGGACATCTCCGCGGAGGCGGACTTCAACGAGAGTTACTACTTTGCCGGGGCGTGGAACTTCTTCTGGGGCGGCACGAGCTTCTCGTGCCCAACGGTCGCCGGGGAGATCGCGCTGATCGACACCTACCTGAACTCCACCCTGGGCCCGACCCCTGGTCAGAGCAGTTTCTACAACGGCGTCATCGATCCGTTGCTCTACGACATCGCGAACGACCAGAACCTCACCAACGGACCCTACAACCAGATCACGTGGGGCAGCAACCCCTACGCGGTCACCTCCTCGGCGGCCGGCTTCGGATGGCCCGGCGGCCAGAACTGGCCGGACGCCGCGACGGGCGTCACGACGGGCTGGAACCTCCTGACCGGCTGGGGCGTCCCTAACGTGGGCACGCTCGCCACGGACGCGGCTACGATCCTCGGCCAGCCGTACTACGTCGCGTTCGCGAACGGCTCGGCCGCGCTGTCGGCCCCGAACGCGACGTACACCTTGACCGTTCAGACCACGGGTTTGTTCCACTTCCCCGCACCGAACGTTCCCTACGAGCTCTGGTTCGCCCCGGCGGGACTGTCGATGGGCGCCCCGGTCGAGACGACGGGTACGACGAGCTTCAGCGGAACCTTCTCGTTCACCGCGCCGACGCCGGGCTTCCTCGAGATCTACGTCCAGACGCTCGCGGGAGACATCTTCCAGTCGACCTGGTTCTCCCCGGATCCCCTGACAGGCGGGACCCTTTCGATCTCGCTCTCCGCGGGCACTCCGTCGTCGATCATGGGCGGGTTCGACGCGTTCAGCACCCTCTACACCAGCGCGTACCCGTACGAGTATCCCGCAGCCGGGCCCGATGTGCCCAGCAGCGCGATCGTGCAGGTGACGTACCGGGCCAGCCTCGACGGCCCGATCGCCCCCGTCTACGACGCGGTCGTCCTCGGTCAGACCAACTTTGCGGGGTACTGGGACTCGCCGCCGGTCATCGGCAACCCTGAGTTCAATCTCGGACTGTTGCCCCCCTCGACGTACACGTCGCTCACGCTGACGAACCTGACGGGGGTCTCGTTCGTTCCGACGTGGAACGTCCCGGTCACTGAGACGTACTGGATCAACGCGACCTACCTCGGGCTCTCCGCGTCGATGTCGCTCAACGTGACCCCAAGGGCCAACGTGGAGGGCGTCGGCCCGATCGAGACCCTAGTGGCCGGCGAGTACGCCGGCGCGCCCGGGTATCTCGGCTACAGTGGGAACAACACGGTTCTGGCGCCCGCCGTCACCGGCGCCGCCACCTACACCCTGCCGGTGGCGTTCACGAACTGGTTGGGCGGGCCGCTCGTCGGCGCGACCGTGGATCTCGCGTACCCGCCGTTCTTCGGGCCGCCGTTCCCGACGACCCCCATCCCGGGGACGCAGGCGACCACGAACGCGACCGGCATCGCCGAGTTCACCATCAACGCCGGCCTCTCGAGCCTCGACACGGCGTTCGGGCTTCTGTGCATCCAGGTGTTCAACGCGAGCTACGCTGCCGGGTCCGTCGACTCGGCCATCGGCCCGATGCCGATCTGGACGAACGACTCCACGGGCCTCTTGCTCCTGTTCGCGCCGGCGGCCAGCATCAGCACGACGATCTTCGCGGACGGAACACCGTCGACCTTCGTGGGAACCCAGAACGCATCCGCCCAGTTCTCGGTCGCGACGCCGATGGGCCTCTTCCTCGCCCAGAACAACATCTCGGCGATGTCGTACGCCTTGGACGCCGCCGCGCCGACGGCCGTGCCGCTCGGCTACGTCGGTCAGACCTCCTACACGTGGTCGGTATCGTTCCCCACGCTGAGCGTCGGCGAGCACAACCTTTCGGTCTGGTTCACGGACTCGCAGGGCCTCTCGTTCATGAGCGTCCAGCCGTTCTGGGCGATCGGCGCCGGCTCCCTCCCCGCGCCGACCGTCGCGCTGACCGCACCGACCTCGCTCGGCTACGTCGCGGGGGACGTGACCGTCAGCTGGACGGTCGACGAGATCGCCTACCTGGCGAGCGAGAGCCTCGTGGTCTCGATCGGGAGCTTCTCCGCGACCTACGACGTCACCGGTCTCGAGAGCTGGAGCGTCCCGACCGCCAACCTCGCCGCGGGCATGATGAACCTCACCGTGACCGCGGTGAACCTGCTGGGACTGAGCGGAAGCACCACGACCTCCGTCTGGGTGGACAACGTCGGGCCGTCGGCGTCGATCACGAGCCCGGCGGTGGGCCAGTCGTTCCTCGCAGGAACCAATGTGACCGTGGGACTCGCCTGGGCCGGCGACTACCTGACGACCGAGACCCTCATTGTCCAAGCGCCGACCGGCTCGCCGCAATCGGTCCCCCTGACCGGCCCGAGCTACACGATCAAGGACGTCGTCAAGGGGACGTACAAGCTCACCCTGTCGGTCGCGAGCGCTTCGGGGGCCACGGGGACGGCCGTCGCCTCGTTCGCGGTCGTCGCCCCGCTCTCGGTGGGCACGCCGACCTCCTCGCGGAGCTCGGTCGACCTGGGCCAGGCCGTGACCTTCTCCGAGACGGCGACGGGCGGCTCCGGCGGGAACGCCTACGCCTGGTCGGGCCTGCCGACGGGCTGCGCCGGCACGAGCGCGTCCGTCACCTGCACCCCGAGCGTTCTTGGCGCCTACTCCGTGTCGGTCACCGTCACCGACTCCAACGGGTACGGCGTCGCGAGCGTCGCGCTTCCGTTCCTCGTCTACGCCGCGCCGACGGTCTCGTCGTTCGCTGCGTCCCCGGGAACGGTGACCACGGGCGACACGACGATCCTCACTGTGGCGGTCAGCGGCGGTGGCGGTCCGAGGGACTACTCCTACGTGGGGCTCCCGGCGGGATGCGGATCGGCGGACACGCCGACGCTGACCTGCACACCGACCGCGTCGGGAACGTACACGGTCGAGGTCACCGTTTCCGACGAGAACGGCGGCTCGAGCCAGGCCAACGCCACGCTCACGGTGAACTCGGCTTCCGCCACCGTGGCGTCGACGACCGCGTATGGCTTCCTGGCGGGAGGTCTGATCCTGGGGATCATCCTCGGGGCGATCGCGGTAGCCATCATGCGGCCGCGGCGGCCCGAGCCGACCGCTCCGCCCGCCTGGCAGGAGAAGGCCAGCACCTCCGAGGACACGACCCCCACGGGGGCGAAGGGACCGGGCTCCCCCTAGCCCCCCCGCCCTGGAGGGGGCCGACACGAGCGCCAGGGGCTTCCGGGCGCGGCGCCTCGGGCCCTCTCGGTCGTCGCGCGGGCGGGTCGCCCGATCGGAACCGCGTCGCCGCGGGCCCCGGACCGCATGCGCCAGGGGTCGCTCGGTGGCGTTGCGCGGAGTGCGGAAGCTATCGGGATCGGACGCTCGGGCCAGCTCAACTCTCTCGAAAGGAACCCGTTCGCGGCGAAACGGGCAGGCCCGCCCAGGTCTAGCCCTTAGAGATCTCCTCGGTGGGCCCGAGGTCGAGCCCGATCTGCCGAGCGGCGCCGAGGTCATCGCGGTTCGCCCAATGCTCTTTGAGCTCCCCCCCGACGATCCGGAACATGTGGATGTGCTGGACGGAGTAGCGGCGGCCCTTCGGTTCGACCCCCACGAAGATCCCCCCGTTCACCGGGATCTTGGGTTGCTCCGAGAAGACGCCGTCGCACGTCGTTCGAACCGCGACCCAATCCCCTTCGGCGACCATCTCGTGAAGCGTGTGGCCCTCGTGCAGCGCATGCAGGCTCTCGTACACCCTCGCGAGACCGGCGGGATCCGTGCTCCTCCCGTGATTGAAGGACTCGGGCGCCCACAGGCCGGCGGCCCCGTCGATGTCCCCCGCGTTGAGCAGGTCGAACTGGCGACGGACCAGCTCCTTGTTCTCCGAGGCTCCCATCTCGATCCCCAAGGACCCCCGGGTGTACTTAGCTCGGGGCCACGGCGCGAGCCGCGAACGGAGGCAGGGTCCGGCTGTCGGGCAACGCGCTCGATCGCGCGACGCGACTTGACGCTCAGCCTCCGCCCGTGACGTTGATCGCGGTCCAACCGCTGCTCGTGTAGATCGAAGCGCTCCCGGCATAGATCGCCGAGATGGTCACGGAGCCACCTTTGCTGACGGGGGATGCACCTGCCGAACCCACCTTCGCGGGAGGAGGCGACCCCCTCCTGCCCGGCCTCAGGGTGGACTGGTCAAATGGCCCGGGAGAATGTCTCCGATGTAGAACCACGCCGCGACGGCCGCGAGGATCATGAAGATGGGGAACCACATCGTCAGCAGGTACACGTAGTAGGGCAGGTGGTAACGGAGATTACCGGATCCCTCCACATTCTTCCGGTCCTCGTCGGCCCGCTCCGAAGCGGGGCGCAGGCTCATGGAGATCGGCGTGAAGGTGGGCCCCGGGTGTTCGAGGAACCAGTCCACGACCAAGGCGGCTGGGAGCGAGAAGACTCCGGCCGCGGCGAACGCGCCGTAGAGAAGGAAGGTCTCGAGCGGGTCCTTCGTCAGCCCCAGAACACCGGGCGAAACGAGGGTCGTGTAGCCCCAGTAGCCGTACCAGGCGGTGGTGACCCCCGCGACGAATCCGAACATGCCGGCGTACTCGAGCTTGAGCCCGTAGAAGGCGACGATGGCGTAGACCATCATGACCATCGCGAAGAGGACCATGACGTCGCCGAAGAAGATGTCATACGAACCCATCCCGTCGGAGATCAGGAAGGGCCACGTGATCTCGGTCCAGAGGCCGATAGCTATGGAAACAACCCCGATGATGCCGGCGGGGACGGCGGAAGCCTTGATCGCGGCCCGGAGCTGAGCGGGGTCGTTCCGGAGAATGCTCATGAAACCCCGGATCGCGGTATAGGAGAGGACCGCTGCGGCGGCGAGAATCAATGCGACGACCAGACCCAAGTCATCAATGAACGGTGTGAACGCCATAGTCTCGTTCGGAACCTCGATGTGCGAGGGACTCTGAGTCCATACATTAACATTCCGTCGGGCGGACTCGACTCGGAGTTCGGGACTGGCCGGGGCGCCGGCCCTCTACCCCCGGTGGGCTGCGGTCTAGTTCCGAAGTCTGGTCGAGGCTCTAGCCGCCGACCGGTGTCCGACCTGCGGACGCAGGTCCAACGGGCTTCCGGGACCTTCCAACAACTCTAATGCGAGCGGTCTCTGGGCCACCGCCGATGGCCGCGATGTTACCGCTCTGGACCGGGACCGGCCCGTCCGAGTGGACCACGTACGCGGGCGTTGGGATCGGAGTGGCGTTGGTCGGCACTCTCGTGCTCTTCCTTGCGGGCGGGTTCAACCCACCCGGCCAGGGGCTCGTCCGCCTCGCCTACCTGCTCTCCCTGTTCGTGGTCGGGCTCGGCCTCGCCACACTTCTCGCGAGCCTGGTTGTTCGACGCCGGCAGGGGGACGCCGGTCCGGGCGTCTGAATGGTAGCCCCGAGCGGATTCGAACCGCTGTCGCCGGCTCCAAAGGCCAGCATGCTTGGCCGCTACACCACGGGGCTACCCGGTGCGACGGACCCCCGCTACTAAAATCCGCCGGCCGCGTGGCGGGCGGACCGCGGAGCGCCGTGGGGGATCACGCAGGGAGCGGCTGATCGGACGACCCGGTCGGCTGCGTTCCGAACTCGCGACGGTTCGGCCGTACGAACACCAGGAGCGGAAGCAGGGCGATGGCCACGATGCCGGCTTCCTCCCAAGCCACCGTGTAGCCGTACCAAGCGACGACGAATCCGAACGCGATCGAGAGGGCGCTTCCGAGGATCACCTGGATCGAGTTGATCAGGGCGACGCCGAGGGCCAGGCCGTCGCCGTGGGACTCCGGAAGGTAGGATGGTATGAGGTACAGGATGGCGAAGACCATGCCGTCGGCGAATCCGAGGGCCACCATGATCGCAGCGAGCGGCGCCACCGAGAGAAACGGAACCGCCAGCACGAGCGCCCCGGAGGCCGCGGCGAAGATCCCGGCGAGCAGGCGTCGATCGCGGCCCCGCTCGGCGAGCCATCCGCCCACCGGGCCACCCGGGAACGAGACCAGGATGAGGACGGCCGCCAACGCGGCGGCGGTCCCGAGGCCCCAGCTTGGGTGTACGTCGTGGCCGTAGTTCACGAAGTACTGGCCGACGATGTAGATGGCGGCCCAGAACCCGGTCAGCGCGATCGAGAGGGCCCAGATCGATCGGCTGTAGAGGACGGACGTGCTGGCGCGGAGCAGTTCTCTCAGCGGCCCCGGGCGGGCTTCGGCGGCCCCGACGGGGAGGACGACCCAGGCGAGGGCCGTCGCGGCGAGCATGGCCAGGCCGCCGATGCCCAGGGAAGCGGCCCAGCCGTACTCGTTGCCCAAGTACGCGCCGACCACGAGGCCGATCCCCCCACCGACACTAAAGCCCCCGTTGTAGAACCCGATGACCGGGCCCCGTTGGCCCGGCGAGTAGTACGAGGCGATGAGGCTGAGCGCGGGCGAGAAGAAGAACGCCGCCCCGGCCCCGCCGAGGAACCGGAGCGCGGCGAGGGCCTGCCACGAGGGCGCGAACGCGCACAGGAGGCCCGCGACCCCTAGCACGGCGATCCCGGCCAAGGAGACCCGGCGCGATCCGTAGCGAAGGGCGGCGAGGCCGGCCGGGACCTGGAAGATCCCTGCCCCCAGGAGGAAGGCACCCAGGATGATGCCGAGCTGGGCGGGTCCGGCGTGCAGGCTCGTGGCCACCAAGGGGAGGACCGCCCCGATATTGTACCAGTTCACCGCGTAGACGAGCCGGGCCAGGAAGAGGACGCTCGTGGGCCCGCCGCGCCGGCCGGGCGGGAGCTCGCTCAGCGCGGCGCCTCCGGGATCTCCCCGCGGCCGCGCAGGTATCGCAGGAGCCCCTGCGCGGCGAGCTCGTAGCCGGAGACCATCTCCCCGCGCGCGAGGTCCATGGGCGCCGCCCCCGCCGCTACGGCCCGCTCCGTCTCACGCGTCTTCAACGCTCGGGCCACGTTCTCGACCGACGGATCCACCTGCGCCGCGGTCAGCGCGGCGTCGCGCCACGCGACGACCTCGACCCGGTAGCTTCGGAGCGCCTCGACCGCCGCGGGGGCCGGTCCGAAGTGCGAGTACAGGATCGTCTTCGGATCGAGCGCGACCATCGCGTCGAGGCTCGTGAACAGCGCCTCGAGGTCCAGGTCGGGGGGCGGGATGGCGGGTCGCGCGCGCGGCGCCCCTTCGAGCCGGACCCCGGCCGCGTCGCCGACGAGCACGGCCCCGAGGGCCGAGTCGAGGAACGCGAGATGGTGCTGCGCGTGGCCCGGCGTGTAGACCGCCCGGAGCTCGCCGCCCCGGACGGGGAAGCGCTCGCCGCCTTTCAGGGCGACGAGCCGGGCCGCGGGCACGGGCGCGATCGTTCCCCAGAGCGGGTCGGCGGCCGCTCCCCAGGCCCGTCGCGCGCTCGCGATGAGCCGGGTCGGATCGATCAGGTGCGCCGCACCGCGCTCATGCACGTAGAGCGTGGCCCGCGGGAACGCGGCCGCGGCCGCCCCGAGCCCCCCCGCGTGGTCGAGATGGATGTGCGTGACGAAGATCCGTTCGACCTCCTCGGGCGAGATCCCCGCGGTCTCGAGACCGCGACGCAGCGCGGGAAGGCACGGCGTTGGGCCGGTCTCCACCAGCGTCACCCCGTTCTCTCCGGGAATGAGATAGCTCGCGACCAGCCCCTCCGTGTCCCGGAACCCGAGGTCGATCAGCAACCTTCCCGCGCCGAGCTCGCGCACTTCGCCTCGCGACATAGGATCGACTCAGAACGTGGGGACGAGGAACAGGAGGGCGACCAGCACCGAGCCGATGAAGAGGAGGGCGAGACCGAACGCGAGCGTCCAGACCGAGAGGCTCCACCGAAGGACCTTGCGCCCGTCGAGGGGACCGAACGGCAGGAGGTTGAACGCCGCGAACACGCCGTTGACGAACGCGAGGAACATCAGCGACGCCCACAGGTCCGGCCGATCGAGGGTCTGCCCGACGACGAACGCCGATCCGAGGAAGATCCCGCCGAAGACGAGGTTGGTCGCGGGCCCGGCGACGCTCGTCCTCCCCCATTCGCGGACATCGCCCATCCCTCCGATCATCGTCGCCCCCGGCAAGGCGAACAGGAACCCGAAGAGGGCCGTCGCGAGCGAGAAGAGGAGGCCCGCGGGGGACATCCGGAACTCGGCCCAGAACCCCTGGCGCTGGGCCACGACCTTGTGGGCCATCTCGTGGGCGACGAACCCGGTCAAGGCGGCGAGGGCGGCCACGCCCAGCCCTCCGACGAACGCGGGAACGCCCGCGGCCACCCCCGTGGGCGACTGGAAGACGCTGATCTGGGTCCGGACCAACGCGATGTCGATCGTCAGGACGACGAACGCGATCACCAGGTGCGTCAGCTCCGTCCGGGAGGTCGTGAGCCGGAACGTGGGTCGCGGCGGATAGCCGGCGAGGAGCTCGGAGTTTGGCCGGAACCGCGCCATCGTCCCGCCTACGGTTCCCACCGCTCCACGGGCATCGGACCGCGGGGGGCGCGGCCCCCGAGAAGTTCGCAGACGAGCTCGACTCCCGCCGCCAGGCGGGGGCCGGGCCGGCTGAAGTACGCTTCGTCGGCGATCCAGATGCCGGCCCGGGGCGTGAGCCGCGAAACGGCCGGGCGGACCGGCGATCGGGCGAGCTCGGAGCGGGTGCGCTCGACCGAGAAGCTGCAGGGGCTGATCACGACCAGGTCCGGTTGCGTGGCGGCGATCGCTCCCCACGTCGTGCGAAGGCCCGGGACCCCCGCCTCCACCCCCAGGGACGTGCCTCCCGCGCATCGGACGATGTCGGGGGTCCAGAGACCCGCGAGGATCGGAGGATCGAGCCATTCCACCACCGCAACGACCGGCAGCGCGCCCCCGGCGGCGGGCTCGCGCATCGTCGTACGCGCGCGCAGGTCGGCCGCGAGGACGCGGGATCGCTCCGGGATCCGTAGCGCGGCCCCGACGGTCTCGACGCTGTCCCACACCTCCTCGAGGGTCCTCGGGCCCAGGGTCACGATTGACGGCGTGATCCCGGTCGCCCGGCACGCGGCGGCGACCTCCGAGTCGGTCACCGAACAGACCGTGCAGAGGTCCTGGGTGAGGACGACGTCGGGCGCGAGCGAGCGGAGCTCGCCGAGATCGAGCTCGTAGAGGCTCTCGCCCTGGCCCCGGACCCGCCGGACGCGGTCGTCGATCTCCCGCGACGGTCGGTCGGCGTCCCACTCACGGGCGTGCATCACGACCGGGAGCCCCCGGACGGCGGCGGGGTAGTCGCACTCCTCACTTCGACCGACGAGGGAGGCGCCGGCCCCGAGGTCGTGGACGATCTCGGTGGCGCTGGGGAGCAGGGAAACGACGCGCATTCGGCCCACCGCTACGCGCCAGCGTTGGGGCGGCTACTTAGTCTTGCGGGACCGAGACGCTTTACTCCGTGGTGCGGGCCGCGACCGGCGCGCCGGCGCCCGCGAGGCCCTCTTGGCCGCCTTTCCGGGCGGAGATGGGGCCGCGGCCGCCTTCGGGGCGGTCTCGACCGGGATGACCGGGACGGGCAGGCCCAAATGCTCGCAGAGGGCCCGCTCGCGCTCTGGGTCCAATCCGAGGCGGCGTGCCCGGTCCCGTTCTTCGGCCCCCGCGCGGCCCGACCCCGACTTCTCGAGCATCACGCCGAGAAGGAAGCGCAGCTGCGGGTCCTCCGGGGCTCCGGCGAGCATCACCCGAAGCTCGTCCCGTGCGTGGGCCCACTCTCCCTGGGAGATGAGCGCCGCCAGCAGGTGGGTGCGCACCTCGACCCGGGACGGGTCCTCCTGAAGGAGGCTCCGGTACACCTCGATCTCCTTGGGAACGTGGCCGCGGGCGCCGAGGACCGCGGCCTGGCCGAGGCGAGCATCGACCTCGGTCGGATGGATCGCGAGGACCTCTTCGAACGCCCGTTCAGCGTCCTCGGTGAGGCCGAGCGCGAGCAGGGAGCGCCCGATCCCGACCCGGGCGGGGGCGAACTCGGGCTTGAGGCCGGCGGCCTGCCGATAGAAGCGCAGGGCGAGGGCGGGAACGCCCCAGTCGAGCCAGGTCCGGGCCCGCCGCATGATCTCATCGAGCTGCTGGGCGCTCGGGAGGAGGCGGGGCGAGGCGCCCGTGCGCTCCGGTCGGGGCTCCTCGCCGAGAAAGCTCCCGAGGCCGAGGCCGTGCGCGAGCTCTTGGAACCGAGCGGCCTCGACCAGGGTCCCGTGCTCCCGGAGGACCTCGGCGCCTAGGGCGAGGGGCAGCCGGCCCGGGGTGAGCACGACCAGGCGGGCCGGTTGGTCGCCGACCTCCTTGTGGAGGCTCTGGATCGTAGCGAGCGAGACCACCGAAGGGTCCGCGAGGAACGCGAACAGGAACCCGTCCCCGGTCTTGAGCAAGAGACCCTCCGGGACCTCCCGGACCGCGTCCATCTTCTGGCCCATCGCGGCCATCATCCGGCCCACCAGGTCGGCGAATCCCGGGGCCGTCATCGCCCGAGCATGGGCCCCACCGTTAAATACGTACAACCGTCAAAGGAACCGATTCGCCGTGGACTTTACGGAGCTGGCCTCCTACCGGCCGAGGCTGGAGAAGCTCCTCCGCTCGGACTACGTCGCCGCCCGCCGGTCCGCCGACCCGGTCTTCGCGCCGTACCTCGACGATCTCGCCGAGTTCACTCTGCGGGGCGGCAAGCGGTTCCGAGCGCTCCTCGTCCTCGCGGGCTACCATCTCGCGACGGGACGAGCTCCGGACGTCGCCCTGCCGGCCGCCGCCGCCCTGGAACACTTCCAGAGCTGGATGCTGATCCACGACGACATCATCGACCATTCCGAGCAGCGGCGCGGCGGCCCGACGCTCCACCGCGCCCTCGCGCAGCGGCACGACAACACCCAGCTCCTCGGCGACACCGAATCGTACGGCGTCGGGATGGGGATCACGCTCGGGGACCTCCAGGAGCCGTTCACGATCGCCTCGCTCCTTTCGGTCCGGGTGCCCGTCGCTCGACGGCACTCCGCCCTCACGGAGTACGTCCGGATGACGCGGGACACGGCGTACGGCCAGCTGCTCGACATCCAGAACGGCGCGACACCCGCCGGCAGGATCCGCGAGCAGGACGTCCTCCGGGTCCACGAGCTCAAGTCAGCCGTCTACACCGTCGCCTCGCCGCTCCGGATCGGGGCCTTCCTCGGCGGCGCCCGACCGGCGCTCCTCGACGACTTGGAGGCGATCGGCATCGATCTCGGGATCGCGTTCCAACTCCGGGACGACATCCTCGGCACCGGCGTGGGCGGCGCTCAGATCGGGAAGAGCGCCAACGACCTCATCGAGGGAAAGCGCACGCTCCTCGTCGTCAAGGCGCTCGCGACGGTCGATGCGGCCGGCCGGGGGGTGCTCGAGACGGTCCTCGGAGAGCCGACGGCCTCTCCCGACCAGGTCCGGGCGGCCCAGGAGCTGATCGTCTCCTCCGGGAGCCTCGCCTACTCCGAGTCGGAGATCGACCGGCTGGCGCGACGGGCGTACCGACGGATCGAGCGGAGCCGGGCCTTGAAGACGTCCGGGCGCGAGCTGCTCCGGGAGATCGGGGACCGACTGGCCCAGCGGGCGACCTGATCGTCGCGGGCTATTCGGGCCCGCCGCTCGTCGCGACGCCGGCGGCCTGGAGGGCCTGCGTGAGCTGCTTCTGCATCTCGTCGAACCGCTCCTTCATGTGGGTCTCCTGCCGCTCGAGGGCCTTCACGCGGACCTCGAGGGTCTCCTTCTCCTCGGTGAGGAGGTCGGCGACGTCCTTTCGGCCCTTCGCCTTCACCAGGAGCCCCCCGATCGGCCGGTAGAGCGTCGCGTCCTCGGGAAGCCCCTCGACCTCCTCGAGCGTGCGCACCGTTTCGCGCAGCTTGAGGTCCATCTGCAACCGCTGCTGGCCGAGGTTGGAAAGGTCCTGCTGCAGCTTCTGGAACTGCCGGAGATCGTTCTGGAGCTTGGCCGGGATCGCCACGAGGCCGCGAGACCGGAATCGGGAGATAAGCGCTTCGGCTACGGGACGGTGCCGCCGGCCGCCACGCGCTCCGTCGCCGCCGCGAGATCGATCCAACCGAGGAAAGTGTTCAACGCGGCGCGCAGCGCGCCGGTGTCCTTCGTCGTGATGTGAAGGACGAGCCGCGTCGGGGCGACGCGCTCCAGCCGGGCTCGGGCCCTCGGGACCTCGCGGCCCGCTTCGGGTCCCAGGGTCCGGGCCAGCCGTTCGATCACGGCCGCGTCGGGCCCATCGACGGCGATCGTCGCCGTCCAGTCCGAAGCGATCACGAGGCGAGCTCGAGCGAGAGCGCCGCCACCACTCGGTCCGCCTTCGCGGCCGCGCTCTGGACGTACCTCGCCGGATCCAACAGGTCCCGGATCTCCTCCGGCCGGAGCCACTTCCGGACGACGGGGTCGCCCGCCGCGCGCTCGGCCAGGTCCGTCCCGGGTCCGAGGTCGCGCGTGAGGTTCCGGAGCAGCTCGTGGGCCTCGGACCTCGGGACCCCCCGGGCCGTGAGCGTCAGCATGAGGTTCTCGGTCATCGCCGCGCCACCAGACTCGGAGAGATGCCGGGCCATGGCGGCTGCGTCCACCCGCAGGCCCCGGAAGACCTCGACGAGCTTCGAGAGGAGGTCGTCGGCGAGGACGAGAGCGTGGGGCAGGACGATCCGCTCGTTCGCGCTGTTCGCGAGATCGCGCTCGTGCCACTGCACCATGTTCTCGAGGGGAGGAAGCGCGAAGGCCCGGACCAGCCGCGCGAGCGACGCGACGTTCTCCGAGAGCATCGGATTGCGCTTCTGGGCCATCGTCGAGCTGCCGACCTGGCGGGACTCGTCGAACGCCTCCGCGACCTCCGCGATCTCGGTCCGCTGGAGGTTTCGGACCTCGGTGGCCAGGCGTTCCGAGGTGCCGGCGACGAGCGCGAGGAGGTTCGTGAGCTCGGCGATCCGGTCCCGGCCGACGATCTGCGTCGGGGCCTCGTCCGCCGTGAGCCCCAACCGCCGCATGACGCCCTGCTCGACCTCGAAGGCGTGCGCGCCGAACCCCGCCCCGGTCCCGACGGCGCCGGCCATCTTGCCGACGGCCACGCGAGGCCGGAGCTGATCCAAGCGGCGTCGGTGCCGGACCACCTCGGCGGCGCCGGCCGCCATCTTGTAACCGAAGCTCATCGGAACGGCGTGCTGGCCGTGCGTTCGGCCGACCTCAGGCGTCGCACGGTGCTTCTGGGCAAGGTCGAGAAGGGCCCTGGCGAGGTCCGTCAGGTCCTGCCGGATTACGCCGATCGCCTCGTTGAGCTCGAGGGCGAGCGCCGTATCGGTGATGTCGGCGCTCGTGGCACCGTAGTGGACCCAGCCGCCGGCGTCCCCGGAGTTCTCGGCGAGGGCCCGGGTGATCGCCATCACGTCGTGCCGGGTCGCCTTCTCGAGCTCGTCGACCCGAGCGATCGTCACGAGACCGGAGCGCGCCGCGGTGCCGATCGCGCGGGCGGCCTCGTTCGGGATGATCTCGAGCTCGGCCTCGCTTTCCGCGAGGGCCGCCTCGACGGAGAGCGCCCGGCGCAGGCGCGCCTCGCGGGAGAAGAGGGCCCGGACCTCCGGGCGACCGTAGCGGAACTCGAGCGGACAGATGGGGCTCGGGTCGTCGTCGGCCACGGCCGGCGACCCGGCGGTGCCTATATAGACCTGACCCCGGCCGGGGTCGCCCCCACGCGAACCTTATTCCTCCGACCCGTGCGTCCGATGGACGGAGGCTGCGTGAGGATCCTCGTCGCGCTCGGTGGCAACGCGCTCCTGCGCGCCGGCGGGAGCGGGAGCTGGGCGGAGGCAACGACCCAGATGCGGGCGACCGCCCCCTCGCTGGCGCAGCTCGTCCGCGACGGGCACGAGCTGCTCCTCACCCACGGGAACGGGCCGCAGGTCGGCGCGCTCCTCCGTCAGAACGAGCTCGGGGAGCGCGAGATCCCGGCGCGGCCGATGCACGTGCTCGGCGCCGAGACCCAGGGGGAGATCGGCTACCTCATCCAGCAGGAGCTCACCCCGGCCCTCCAGCACGCGAAGGTGCCCCGGACCGTCGTGACCCTCCTCAGCCGCATCGAGGTCTCGGCCCGAGATCCCGCTTTCCGTCACCCGACGAAGCCGGTCGGACGCTATTACGCCGAGGCGGAGGCCCGGGTCCTCCGGAAGAAAGAAGGATGGGAGCTCGCCTTTGACGGCGCCCGGGGCGGCTGGCGGAGGCTCGTCCCATCTCCGAAACCCGTCCGGTGGATCGAGTCCGAGACCGTACGCCACCTCGTACGTTCCGGCTGGGGGGATCGATGGGTGCCGATCGTCGCGGGGGGCGGCGGGATCCCCGTGGTGGCCCGCGGCGGCGGCGTATTCGAGGGCGTGGACGCCGTGATCGACAAGGACCTCACCGCGGCCCTCGTCGCCTCCGATCTCGCCGTCGAGGCGCTCGCCATCGTGACGGACGTCGCCGCCGTTGCGACGGGGTTCGGCAAACCCTGGGAGAAGTGGCTCGGCGAGGTGACCCCGTCCGAGCTGAAGGAGCTCCTGGCGCGCGGCGAGTTCGGGGCGGGGTCGATGGCGCCGAAGGTGGCGGCGGGACTCTCGTTCCTCGAGGGCGGAGGGAAGAAGTTCGTGATCACCGACATTCCCTCGCTCGGTCGCGCGATGCGGGGCGAGGCGGGAACGCGGGTGGTACGCGACTAACCGTCGCCGGGCCTCGGTCGACCCGGAGGCGAGCTCCAATGCGCCCGAGCGACGAGTCGATGGATCCCCGATCCGTACTGGAGCGCCCGTTTGGGAGCGGCCGCGAGCGGCTCCGGGAGCCCGAGCTCCCGGGCCGCCCGGCGGAGCGCGGCCTTGGGCGGCTCCTCCGCCTCCGGCGGCTCGAGCGTCCGGGCGATCTCGACGATTTCGGGCGCGACGAAGGGAGATCGCAGGTCGAGGTCGAAGGCGCCCGTCATCCGGAGCGCCCTCGGCCACTCCTGAGCCTCGAGAAGGGTCCAGTCCTCCTGCGCGCGGGCGCGGGCCCGGGCCGGCTCGAGCCCGCGAAAGTGAGCGTACCCGTAGAAGAGCTCGTCCGCCCCCTGGCCGACCACGACGGTCCGGCCAACGACTCGAGAGAAGCCGACGGCGAGAGCGAGATCGACGCTCAGCAACGGCTCGCCCAGCCCGGCGAACTCCTCCGGGAATCTCCCTCGGGCCTGCACGAGGTCCGTTTCGGTCACGCGCTCCTCGCGGAGGGGGAGTCCCAGGAGCTTGGCGCCGGCCCGGGCAGCGTCGAGGTCCTTCCCCCCTTCCGCGGCGAGTACGAGGAGCCGGACCGGGACGACCGGCGCCAGGAGGAAGGCCGCCAGCGAAGAGTCAAGGCCGCCGGAGTAGAGCACGGTCACATCTTGGGTCGACCCGACGCATCGGCGGGCGGCCGACCGGAGCGCCGTCGCGAGGGGAGACACTGAGGGACCGGCGAGGCCCGCGCCCGGGGTCAGAAGGTCGGTCACGAGGCGGGCGAAAGGCGTCAACGCTTATCTCGTTCCGCGCTCCCGGTCGGTGAAGATCCATGCCCGACGCGACGTCGCCCCAGCCTTCCCGACTCCCCCGAGCGGGGGCCCGTCGGGCGGTGTACGTCGATCGGGACGGCACGATCAACCCCGACCTGCGCTACCTCAAGGACGCCGACCGGCTCGAAGTGTTCCGGGGGGTCGTGGAAGCGGTCCGGCTCCTCCACTCCCACGGTTACCTCGTCGTCTGCGTGACGAATCAATCCGGCATCGAACGCGGATTCTACAGCGTCGAGGACGTCGTCCGGATCCACCGGCGGGTGAACGAGATCCTCGGCGTGGGCGGCACCGCCATCGACGCGTTCTACTACTGTCCCCACGCCCCCGAGACCGGATGCCGCTGCCGAAAGCCCGGGACCGAGCTGTTCGAGCGCGCCGAACAGGAGCTCGGGATCGTTCGGCCCGGCTCGGCGATCATCGGCGACCGCGGTCTCGATATGGAGGCGGGGGACCGCCTTGGGCTCCTCACGGCCTTGGTCCCGTCGCCCGGACACGAGGACGAGGTCCACCGGGAGCTTTCCGGACGGAGGGTTCGGCCGGATATCGAGGCGCCGACCATGCGGGCCGCGGCGGCCCGGATCCTCGCGATCGGATAGTCGCAGCCCCCCCGGAAAGCTTCTAAACGCCGCCCTTCCTGCCACCGCAGGGCCTACCGTGGTCCTCGCTCTTTTTCCGGCCGCTATCGGGGTCGTTGTCACCGTAGCCCTCGCGACGGCGGCGACGCTTTCGAAGGCCCTGACCCCCTCCGCGGGGGCGGTCGCGGCGATCTTCGGGGCGATCGTCGTGACGGTCGGCGGCTTCCCGTTCCTGGGGCTGATGGTTCTGTTCGTCCTCGCGAGCGTGCTGGCCACCCGGTACGGGTTCGAAGAGAAGCGCCGGAACGGTGTCCACGAGGGGACCGAGGGCGAACGCGGCGTCTCCAACGTCCTCGCGCACGTCATCGTGCCGACCGCGCTCGTGCTCTTCGCGGCGCTCTCGCCGTCGCTCCTCCCCCGCGGAGCGCTCGCCCTCCTCTACACCGCGGCGCTCGCGTTCGGCGCCGCCGACACGTTCGCGAGCGAGTTCGGCGTTCTCGCGGGGAAAGCGCGAAGCATCCTGACCCTGCGTCCGGTACCCGCGGGGACCAACGGCGGGATCTCGGGACTCGGGGAGCTCTGGGCGCTCGTGGGCGCGCTGACCACCGCCCTACTGGGGCTGGCCCTGTTCCTCATCTTTCGGACGCGGATCCCGGCGTACGGTCTCCTCATCGGGGTGGCGACCGTCTCCGGATTCCTGGCCTGCCAGGTGGACAGTGTTCTCGGAGAGGCCCTGGAGAACCGGGGCTGGCTTTCGAAGGGATCGACGAACCTCCTCGGCATGACCTCGAGCGTCGCGATCGCGGCCGTGCTGTTCGGCGTCTCCGGCGGAAGTTTGTGACGAGGACCGCCCCGGGGAAGGGAAGCGTCGTCCTCCTCTCGGGCGGCATGGATTCCGCCACCTGCCTGGCCCTCGCGTCCCAGCGGGGCCGGCCGGTCCACGCGCTGACGGTCCTCTACGGGCAGCGTCACGAGAAGGAGGTTCGAAGCGCCCGGGCGCTGGCGCGGCACTACTCGGTCGCTCGGCACTTGGTAGTGACGGTGCCCGTCGGGCCTTTCCTCGCTTCGTCGCTCACCGACCGGACCGCGGACCTGCCGTCGGGCAGCCGCCGTGGTCGGGGCCGGATCCCCAGCACGTACGTTCCGGCGCGCAACACGATCCTCCTCGCCCTGGCGCTCGGCGTCGCCGAGTCGCGTCGCGCCGGTTCGATCTATCTCGGGGTCAACGCCATCGACTACTCCGGCTATCCGGACTGTCGACCCGAGTTCCTTCGGGCCTTCGAGCGTCTCGCCCGAGTAGCGACGCGCGTCGGGGTCGAGGACGGCTGGTCCCCGAAGATCCGCGCCCCGCTCCTCCGGCTCGGCAAGGCCGACATCGTCCGCCTTGGAGAACGCCTCGGCGTCCCGTGGCGGCTCACGTGGAGCTGCTATGCGGGGGGCCGCCGACCGTGCGGTCGATGCGATGCCTGCCGCCTTCGGGCGAAGGGCTTCGACGAGGCCGGGGTCGTCGATCCGACGGTCACGTAGCCGCGACCGCCGGCAACGCCGACGTGCAGTACAGGCACTTCGTCGCCTTGATCGGGACCTGGCTCATGCAATAGGGGCACTCTCTCGTGGTCGGGGGGCTCGCGGCCTTCTTGGCGTCGGCGCGCTTCTTGAGGGTGGCCATCGGCCGGACGATGCCGAAGAAGATCACCACGGCGACGATTAGGAAGAAGATCACCGCGTTGATGAACAGGCCGAACAGGATCGGGCTCCCGTTCACGGTGAGCCTCCACGCGGCGAAGTCCACGTGGACGATCGCACCGACGAGCGGGGTGATGATGTCGGTGACCAGCGCCGTGACGACCGCCGCGAAGGCGGTGGCGATGATGAAGGCCACCGCGAGCGAGACGACGTTCCCCTGTGCGATAAACGCCTTGAAATCGTCGAGCGCGCCCATCGGCCGTCGCACCCGGGTCGCCCTAATCTATGTTTCGGCCGGGTGCGCTACATTCGCTCGGGGGCGTCGACCCCGAGAAGGTCCAACACGTTCGCGAGCGTCGCCCGGCTGGCCGCCACCAGGGCGATCCGGCTCGCCCGCTCCGGGCCGGCCGAGAGCACCGGGGTCGATTCGTAGAACCGGTTGAACTGTTCGGCGACCTCGTGGGCGTACCCCGCGAGCGTGTGCACGTGCGTCGTGCGGGCAACGTACGCCACCACGCCGGGGAACCGAGAGAGGTCCCGCACGAGCGCTCGTTCGTCGGGCGTCCCGAGCTGGGCCGCGTCGAAGGTCGTCCCGACCGCATCGCCGGCCTTCCGAAGGAGGCTCGAGGCCCGGGCGTACGAGTACTGGAGGAACGGGCCGCTCCGCCCCTCGAAGGAGAGGGCGTCCTCCCAGCGGAATTGGACCGTCTTCTCGGGGGCGACTCTCAGAATGTGGTACCGGACCGCGGCGGCACCGACCGAGTGCGCGATCGCATCGACCTCGGTGTCCGAGATCCCCTCGCGTCGGGCCCGTACCTCGCCCTTCGCGCGCTCGATCGCCTCGTCGAGCAGGTCGTCCAGATAGACGACCTTCCCCTGTCGCGTGGACATCCGACCCCCTTCGGGAACGGTGATGTCCTGATAGACGACGAACTCCGGCCGCCGCGCTTCGCCGATCTCGGCCAGCATCGCGTCCAGTGTGCGCGCGTGGAGATGGTGGTCCTGGCCGAGCACGTCGATGACCCGCGTGAACCGAGCGAACTTGGCCAAGTGATACGCGATATCGCGCGTCGGGTAGAGCGTCGTTCCGTCGGCCCGCGTCACGATGATGCGCGCGTTCTCCTTCGGCAGCCCGTAGGTGGAGGTGTCCAGCGCGGAGGCCCCGTTCTCTTCCGTGACCGCGTGCGGGGCCGCTCGCAATCGGCCGACGACCCGTTCGACATCGCCGTTGCGCACGAACGACGATTCCCAGACGAACTCATCGAAGTGGATCGCGACGCGCGCGAGCGACTCGGTCATCCCGCCGAGGACGGCCTCGCCGATCTCGCGGTGCTTCGGGACGTCGCCCCCCATCTCGAGCGTTCGGCTGATTGCCTGGACCTCCGCGGCGGCCTCGGGATGGGTCTTGAGGTAGCGGCTGACCGCGGCGTAGGGTCGACCGTAGCGAACGTCCGGTCGGAGCGCGGCCTCGTCCGCGTCGGAGGCCGTGGCCACGGTCTCGCGGATCTCGGGGGGCCAGGCCTCGCGCGGTTTGGACCAGATCCAGGTGACCATGGCCGCCTGCCGGCCCACGTCGTCCACGTAGTACTGCGTCGTGACCCGCGAGCCGGTGGCGCGCAGGACCCTTGCGAGGGTGTCCCCGATGATCCCGTTCCGGACCCTCCCGACGTGGAACGGGCCGGTCGGGTTGGCGCTCGTGTGCTCGACGCAGACGGTGGTCGCAGGGCCCCGGAGGTGGCCCCACTCGCGGCCCCGGGCGAAGATCGCGCCGAGCGTCGCCTGCGTGAGCGCGACCGGGTCCGCCGTGAAGTTCGCAAAGCCGTTGACCGACGACGCCCGAGTGATCCCCGGGAGGGCGGGGATCCCGGCGACAAACTCCTCGGCGAACGCCGGTGCCGTCTGGCCCCTCGCCTTGGCCGGGCGATGCAGGGCGAGCGCGAGGTCGCCGTGGTCGTTGCCGGCGCGATCGAGCTGTGCCCGGAGCGCCTCCGCGTCGGTAGGAGCCCCCATCTGAGCGAGGCGGTCGGCGAGCGCCCGAAGGAGCGGCTCCACGATCGGCTCCCAGGGATCGTCCGGGACCTCGGACCCGGACGGGAGGGGAGCCATCGACATCGTTCCCGAGAGCAATCGTAAAGCGGACCGTCCATCATAACGGTTCCTCGTGGCCGCTCTCCTTCTCGTTCGCTACGGCGAGCTCGCGCTCAAATCGCCGCCCGTACGACGGGAGTTCGAGCGCGCGCTCCGCCACAATGTCCTCGAGCAGTTCTTCGCGGCGGGGGAGACGTGTCGCATCCGATCGGACCATGGTCACCTCTACGTGGACGCCGACGACGCCGCGCGCGCGATCCGGATCCTTCGTCGGGTGTTCGGCGTTACCTCGGTGAGCCGGGTCGTCGAGGTGGCGACGGATCGAGCGGCGATCCGGGCGGCTTCGTTCGAGATGACGGACCCGCTTCTCCTCGATAGCCGTTCCTTCGCGGTCCGTGCACGCCGCACCGGACAACACCCGTTCACGAGCCAGGAGCTGGCGGCGTCGGTCGGCAGCGATCTCCTCGAGCGGTTCCCCGATCGGCACCTCCACGTCGACCTAGACCATCCGGATGTCGAGCTGTTCGTCGAGGTCCGTGACGCTCGGACCTACCTGTACGTCGACCGGGAGGCCGGTCCTGGTGGCCTGCCGCTCGGGGTCGCTGGACGGGTCGCGGCCCTCGTGGACGGCCCCCGTGGGGCGCTCGGCGCCTACCTTCTCATGAAGCGGGGTTGCCGGTGCGCCGTCGTCCCGACGACCTCGGGCTCGGCGCTCGTCGAGAAGGTCCTGCGTCGGTTCGATCCCAAGGCTCGGATCACGGAAGCCGTCGATGATCCCGCCCTCGTCGACGGCGCGCTGACCCAGCTGGCCGACGAGACGCACGCCGAAGGCGTGGTCCTGCCGCTGCTCGTGGACGATTATCCGAACGCGAAGGTCCGATGGGGGGACCGCGTCGTGTTCTCGCCGACGGTCGGGCTCACCGACGAGGAGGTCGAAGGACGATGGCTCGCCGTCGAACGACTCGCAGCGTGAAGACCGTCGGGCTCCGGCCGTTCGTTCTCGACGACGTGGCGGCCGCCCAGCCCTCCACCGCCGCGTCGCCCGCGGCCACGGAGCCGAGCCTGGAAGGGCGCGAGCATCTCGACGAACGTCGACGCCGCTGGGAGGCCGAACGGGAGCGTTTCGAGCGATCTCGCCGCCCGCCGGCGCCGCCGGAGGCCCCCACGGACCCCGACCGGAGCGGAGTGGCTCCCTGAGCGGAGTGGGCGTGGCGCGCACGGCCGATGCGGACGTCGGACCGATCACCGAGAAGGAACGCGCCGCGCTCACCCTGCTCTGCGACACGCTGATCGCGCGATCGTCGATAGTGGCCTTCTCCGCCAGCGACCGTGGGGTCGATCGCGAGCTCGCTCGGGTCGTGGACGAGTACCTCTCGCCGCCTCAGCGGGCGGAGTTCCGTCGGCTCCTCCGAACGGTCATGAGCCGGGGGTCCAATCTCCTTCTCTCCGGCCGTGCGGAGCGGTTCGACCAGCTCCCTCCGGCCGGGCGCGAGCGCTACCTCCGAGGCTGGTCGGAGAGCAGGCTCGCCGTCAAGCGGCGGGGGTTCCACGCCCTCAAGCGCATCACCCTGTTCCTCTACTACGCATCGGCGGACGCCGCCGGATCGAACCCGGCCTGGCCGGAGATCGGGTATCAGCCGTCCGCGGCGCCTCCGGCGACCGACGTGCCGACGCCCACCCTCCCTGTCCCGGTCGCCCCGCCACCGAACCAGGACCTCGACGCCGACGTCGCGGTCGTGGGCAGCGGGGCGGGCGGCGCGGTCATCGCCGCGCGTCTCGCCGAACGCGGGTACCGGGTCGTGATCCTGGAAGAGGGACCGTACCTCCGCGGCGCCTCGTTCCCTCGTACCGAGGGCGAGGGGTTCGATCGGATGCTCCGTTCCCACGGGCTCCTCACGACGCGCGATCTCGCGATCGGGGTCCTGGCCGGCCGAGCCGCCGGCGGGAGCACCACGGTGAACTGGATGACCTGCCTGCGGCCGCCGCCGGAGGTTCTCGCCGAATGGGCGAGCGATTTCGGAATGGCCGATGTGGCCTCCGCGGGGTTCGACGAGGTGTTCCACCGCGTCGAGGAGCGCCTCCACGTATCGACCTCGGAGAGCGACCGGAACGCTGCCAACGGCACCCTGGCGATGGGGTGCGAGAAGCTCGGCTACGCGCTCGGCCGCGACTACGAGGTGATCGCGCGCAACGCCGTGGGCTGCCGATCGCGTTGCCAGCCTTGTTTCTTCGGCTGCCCCTACGATGCGAAGCAGTCGAGCCTCGTCACCCATCTCGACGACGCCCGCCGTTCGGGCGCCCGCCTCTACTGCGAGACCCACGCCGATCGGGTCGAGATGGCCGGCGGCCGCGCCGTCGGGGTCGTCGCCACGTACACCGGCCCGGGCGGTCCGTACCCGGTCCGCGTCCGCGCCCGGGCCACGGTGGTGGCGGGGAGCGCCGTCGAGACGCCGGCCCTCCTGCTCCGCTCCGGGCTCCGCGGCGCCGTCGGTCACGGATTGCACCTCCACCCGACCACCGCGCTGTTCGCCGAGTACGATCGACCGATACGGAACTGGGAGGGTCCGATGCAGACGATCGCCGTCCGGAGGTTCACGGGTCGGGATCCCGCACGACACGGCCCGTGGTTCGAGAGCGCTCCCGCCCATCCGGGGCTTTCCGCCCTCGCCCTTCCGTGGAAGGGGAGCGATGACCACCGGTCGATCATGCGGAGGCTCGCTCGGGCGGCGGCCACGATCGTGCTCGTCCGGGACTATGGGAGCGGGCGCGTCTCGATCGATCCGGGGGGACGGCCGATCCTCGACTACCGTCTCGACCGGCGGGACCGGGAGAACCTCACGTTCGGCCTCGCGGAGGCCGCGCGGATCCACTGGGCGGCGGGCGCTCGCCGGATCGCCACCCTGCACACCCATCCCATCGAAGCCGGCGACGGGAGCGCGCCGGTGACCTCGGGGGAGCTCGAGACCCTCCAGGAGGCGATCCGTCGGGAAGGGATCCGCGAGAACATGGTCGCCCTGTTCTCGGCGCACCCGACCGGCTCGGCCCACGCGGGGCTGGATGTCGCGACGGCCACGGCGCGGCCGACCGGCGAGGTCTACGGGGTCGAGGGGTTATGGATCGGGGACGGCAGCCTGCTACCCACCGCACCGGGCGTCAACCCGATGATCGCGATCATGGCGCTGGCGGAGCGGACGGCGGCCCACCTCCTCGGGAATCTTGCCCAACGTACCGCGGCGGCCCCTTCGGGGCCAAAGCGTTAAGAACCGTGCCCGGGTGGGCGCCTCCACCCAGGAGGGCCCCGTGCCGCACTGGTCAGTTACCGGGACATTCTTAGCCCGCCGATGGGACTGGCAGCCGTTCACGAAGAGCTGCGAGGCTCCGTCGGCGGACCAGGCGAAGGAGTGGGCCCTCTCCGAGATCGGCGGCTGCCACGGCGTGAAGCGGACCCGGATCCGAATCGCCGCGGTGACCGAAGTCCGGGCGTAAGGATGGCGACCCCCCCCGTCACCGAGGAGCAGGTCCAGCAGGACCTGATGCGCCTCGACGCCTACCGCAACCAGCTCAATGCCATGGTCCAGCAGCACCAGTACCTCTCGGCCTCTCGCGGCGACCACCTTCGGGCGAAGGAATCGCTCGAGGGCCTCGACCGCGTCGGCGACGATTCGGAGCTGCTCATCCCGATCGGCGGGGAGACGTTCGTGCGCGGTCTGCCCTCGGCCGGTCAGAAGGTGCTCATCGGGATCGGCTCGGGCGTCGTTGTCGAGCTCGAGCGCCCGAAGGTCATCGAGATCCTCGCCGACCGTCTCGTCAAGATCGACAAGGCGGCGCAGGAGCTCGAAGGACAGATCCGGGCCCTCGACGAGCGAGTGCAGACCCTGGCGCGTCGGATCGACTCGGTGACCCAGGGCACCGGGGCTTCGGACGGCTCGGGCGCGACGTCGAACGATGTGGGCATCAATTAAGGCCAAGCTGGGGCTCGGCCCGAAAGCCGACGCCGCGGGGTCGACCGCCGGCGGTTCGGAGAAGCCCGCGCCCTCCGCGGAAAGCGCGTTCACCGAAGGATGGCTGGGATCGCGCATTCGCGAGGGAAAGCTCGACGACGTCCTCGACGAGCTCGAAATAGTCCTGCTCCAGTCCGACGTGGCCGTCCCGGTCGTCGAGAAGGTCCGCAAGAACCTCAAGCACGACCTCGAGGGGCGGAAGGTCAAGCTCGGCACCGATATCGAGGGCGCGATCCGCACGAGCCTCGAGAACTCGGTACGTCAGATCCTGACGAAGCCCGGGCTCGATCTCGTGGCGACGGCCCGAGCCCATCTCCCCAAGCCGTACATCGTGATGTTCGTCGGCGTGAACGGTACTGGCAAGACGACGACCGTCGCGAAGATCGCGCTTCGCCTGCGCGACGCCGGCCTCGGTGTCGTGATCGCGGCGGGCGACACGTTCCGGGCCGGCGCGATCGAGCAGCTCCTGGTCCACGGCGAGCGGCTCGGCATTCGGGTCGTCCGTCAGCAGGAGGGCAGCGACCCCGCGGCGGTGGCCTTCGACGCCCTCGAGCACGCCCGCGCCCGGAAGGTCGATGTCGTCCTCATCGACACCGCCGGCCGCCAGCACACCAACGAGAACCTCATCCAGGAAGCGAAGAAGATCCGCCGCGTCGTCTCCCCGAACCTGACGTTGTTCGTCGGGGATGCGCTCTCCGGCAACGACGTCGTGGAGCAGGCGCGGCTCTTCGACGAAGCGCTCGGAGTCGACGGCCTCGTCCTCACGAAGCTCGACGCGGACGTCAAGGGCGGTGCGGCGCTGAGCGCGACGTTCGTGACCGGCAAGCCGATCCTCTTCGTCGGTGTCGGTCAGGGGTACGCCGATCTCCGCCCGTTCGACGCGGAGTGGATGGTCCAACGCCTCTTCAGCGAGGGGGCGGCGGCGTGACCGCCCAGCTCGAGGTCGTCCTCGTCCGGCCGAAGGAGGACGGGAACGTCGGGGCCGTCGCGCGGCTTGGGAAGAACTTCGGGATCGACCGCATCTCGATCGTGCGACCGCGGGCCTCCCTCGGCCAGGAGGCCCGACGCCGGGCCATGGCCGGCATCTCGCTCCTCAAGAACGCGCGCATCGTCGACACCTTCGATGCGGCGATCGACGACGCCGATCTCGTCGTCGGGACCACCGACCTCTCCACGGGACGCTCGACGGCGTACCTCCGCCGCTCGGTCAGCCCGGAGCGGCTCGGCGAGATGCTCCGGCCCCTCGTGGGCCGCGTCGCCCTCGTCTTCGGCCCCGAGGACAACGGGCTCGACCGGGACCAGCTCCACCGGTGCGACGTCCTCGTGCACATCCCCGCCCGGCGGGATTTCCCGACGCTGAACCTCTCGCATGCCGTGGCGATCGTGCTCTACGCGGCCCTTCGTGCGAACGCGCCGTCGGACCCCGAGACGACACCGGCCCCAGAGGTCCTCCTGCTCCGCGGGCGAGAGAAGGAGATCCTCTTCGACCGGCTGACCGAGCTTGCGACCCGTGCGGGCTATCCACGGCACAAACGCCCAGGGCTCAACCTCATGTTCCGGCGAATCTTCGGCCGGGCGACGCCGACCGAAGCCGAGTACCGAATGTGGCTCGGATTCGTCAAGAGCGTCGATCGATGGACCAGGAAGACTCATGGCTGAACCGACCGATTGGATCCGCGTGCGCGGCATGGGACGAGAGCGATTCGCCGGCTACCTGTCGGACTACCTGACGACCCAGGGCTACACGGTCGAGAAGACCGAATCAACGGACCCCGCCGAGACCCGCGTCGTGGCGACCCTCCAACGGATGAACCCGGCGATCCCGGAGAGCGCCCGGGGGCTTTCCTTCCGGCTCACGCCGACGAGCGGCGGCGCGGCCGTGGTCTGGGAGACGCCGACCGAGGTACCCGCGACCGACCGACCCCGGCTCGACCGGATGGTGCGGGAATTCCTCCAGCACCTGGAACGGGCCGTGTTGACCGAATCTCATGCGACGGCCAAGGTCGTTCCGCCGCCGACGTCGCGCCTCCCATGGGTGCCGTTCGTCCCCTGAGTTTCGCCGCGCCGGCAGCTTTATAATGGGAGCTTGGGTCCCCCCGCGCACCCGCCGATGACCCAGTCCGCGTACCGTTACATCGCGAAGTCCTTCCGGCTCACGCTCGGGCCCGAAGGCGCCGCCCTCCGGCACGAACGCCTGCTTACGTGGCGGCGCCAGACCACGGTGACCCGGCTCGAGCGCCCCACCCGCCTCGACCGCGCGCGCGCCATCGGCTGGAAGGCGAAGCGCGGGTTCATCCTCGTCCGCGTTCGAGTCCGACGCGGCGGCCAGGGCCACCGGGCGATCATCGCCGGCCGCCGGCCGAAGCGCAAGGGTATCCTCCGGATGACCCTCTCCCAGAGCCTCCAGACCATCGCGGAGATCCGGGCCCAGAAGCACTACCCGAACCTCGAGGTCCTCAACTCCTACTGGGTCGGCGAGGACGGCCAGCAGAAGTTCTTCGAGGTCATCCTGATCGACCCCTCGGCTCCCGAGATCATCTCGGACCCGACGGTCCAGTGGATCACCTCCGCGGTGCACAAGGGCCGCGTCTACCGCGGGCTCACCCGGTCCGGGCGCGACGGGCGTGGGCTCCGCTGGAAGGGGAAGGGCTCGGAGCGGATGCGACCGTCCAAGTCCCGGAACCGACGCGAGACGCGCCGGACCCAGATGAAGGTCATCCCGTAACGGGGCGCTTTCGCGCCAGCTCCGACTCGATCTCGCCGAGCCACTGCTCGAGGGGCACGTTCAGTTTCTCCGCCGTGCGACGGGCCCACCCCGCGATCCCCTCGACGTGCACGAGCTCGCCTCGAAGGACGCGGGCGAGCCGGCGACGGGTCTCGAGGTCGAGCTCGATCGGCATCGCCTCGAGGAACTCGCGGAGCTTCTTCGCGAGCCGCCCGCCCTGGGCATCCCAGTCGGTCAGCACGATGACCCGTCCGGCGTCCTTCGACAGGAGGTGGGCGACGCCGCTGACCGGCCGGCCCCGGTGCAACACGAGCACCCGGCCGCCGACGCTGAGCTTCGCGAGGGAGGCCCGGTCGCGCTCCCCCTCGACGACGATGACCGTCGACGGGGATCGGCTGGCGTCGATCAGGTCGGCCCACACTTCGAGGAACTCGGGCCACGCGTCCTCCCTCCCGCTCATGGTGCCCGCGCGCGTCCGGTCGGGAAGGCCGAACGTCGGCCCGCCCAGGGCTCAGCGAGCCCACAACTCCTATAGCGTCCCCCCTCCCTCGGGGCGTGGCGGAGGCCACCATGGCCGATCACTACACCCGGCTTCTCGAGTGGCGGCGCGAGGAGGCGGCCGCCCGCGGGCTCCACAAGCTCCCGCACGACTTCTACTCCGCGACACAGGCGTACCTCGCCGAGACGCGCGCCACCTTCGAGTCCGAGCTTCGGAACAACCCCGCGAGCAAGAAGGGTGACCTCGCCCGGCAAACGTACCAGCGGGCCGCCCAGATCGCTCGCGACATCGTCGAGGCCCGGATGATGAAGATCCTGACCCTCGCGTTCCAGGCGAGCGTCGGCACGGGCCGCGAGATCACGAACGCCCTCGGCGAGGAGCGCGTGCTGTTCGACAAGCTCGCCGCCAACTTGCGGAGCCACCGCCAGGACGTGGCCCCGTACCTCGAGATGACCGCGGCCGCCGCTCCGTCCGGTGGCCCGGCCAGCCCCCCGTCGCCGTCGTCCGTTCCGCCGACCCCCGAGCCCTCGGTCCACGGCGCTGGCAAGCCAACTATCCTCGTTCGGATCCTCCGGGACGCCCCGTCGGTCGAGCTGGGCTCGGGCACGCTCGAGCTCCGCAAGGAGGACGTCCTGGACCTTCCCGCCGAGACCGCCAAGATCCTGATCCAGGCCCAGGTCGCCGAGCGGATCACCCCCGCCGCCCCACGACCCGTTACGTAGACGCGGGCCCGCCGCCCGCGCGCCATTCGAGCGCCCGGAACGAGTCGAACCCGAACAGGAGGTTCTTGGCGGAGAGCCGAAGCTTCACTTCCTCCTCCGGTGTCCGCACGGTCCCGAGTGCGTCCTGGAAGCGCCGCTCGAATCCCCAGGCCCCCAGCGCCTCCGCCTGGGAACCGTAGTACTGCTCCACGAGGCCGACCGATCGCGCGGTCGCCCGTATCCGCGTGAAGTTCACGAACGTGCTGAGATCCGCGGAGCCCGGGAGATCGAGCGGGTCGTCCAGGGCCTGATGTCCCCGGATCGCCTGGAGGGTCCCGAGCGGATGGCGCTGGAGCAGGAGGCTCTCCTCCGAGCCGTAGTCGAGGACGAGCGCGGTCCCACGGGCCAGATGGTCGGAAAGCTCGCGTACGAAGCCTTCCGCCGCGGGAGAGAACTCGAAGATCGCTCCTTCGGGAGCCACGTCGGGCAGCGGCGGTCCCACAACCGCTCGCGCCGAGGCATCGGCCTCGACGAAGCGCGTTCCGTCCCACCGCACGCCCAGCTCGCGCCAGCCTCCGGGGCCGAACCGAAGGCGTCGCACAGGCTGGGCATCGAGGAACTCGTTCGCGAGGACGACGCCGGTAAAAGGGCCGTCGGCGGCGAGCGAAGGCGCGGCTCGGACTCGGGCAGCGTGATCGGACCCTGCGAGCCTCTGGAGGGCGAGGTCGCGTAGGGAGGTCGATCGCTCCACCAGCACGTATTCCCAGTCGGCGTCGGGGGGAAGGGCCTGGGCGAGCTCGGTGAGGAGCGAACGTGCGAGCGTGCCGTCCCCCGGTCCCATCTCGACCACGCGGAACCGGCGGGGCCGGCCCAATCGTTCGTGCTCGGCGATCACCCGGTCGGCGACCGTCGCGCCGAACAGCGGGGTAACGTGGGCGGCGGTGTAGAAGTCCCCGGAGGTGCCGAGGCGTCGCCCGGGAGCGTTGTAGTAGCCGATGGCCGGCGCATAGAGAGCCTGGGCCTGGAACTCGTCGAACGGAACGAATCCATCCGGTCCGGCCCGATGCCGGATCGCCGCGGCGACCTCGGAGAGTCGGCGAGCTTCTCCGGGGCTTGCGGGTTCAGGGGTCGACGGCTCGGGCACGTCGCGGACCCAGGGTGGGCGAGGCTCAGCCGATGTAGCCGAGGTCCTCGCGCGGCTGTTCGCGGACCGCCTCGGCGGGCTTCTGCTCCGCCTCGTGGATCTTCTGGGCGATGCGGTCGATCTCCTTCGCCTTCGCCTCGAGGTCGGCGAAGTCGACGGTGAGCCCGAGGATCTGGGCCAAGACCTTGAGCACGGCTTCGGCGCTGCGGGGATCGACGAAGTAGCCGCTCGTTTCTCCCATCAGGCAGACGCCCTCCATGCCGAAGGTGCGGCCGAGGCCGAGGAAGAGCCCGCTCGCGCCGATCAGGCCGCCGCCGGGGTCGTTCCGCGAGAAGACGACGCCCGCCTTCTTCATCGCTTCGACACGGCTCGCCGTCGTCGCGGCTCCCAGGACGCGCGGGCTCTCGACGACGTGGCCCTGGGCGAACCCGGCGAGCGTGTAGACCTCCTTCACGCCGAGGGAGGCGCAGAACTCGAGGACGCGGTGCGTGAGCTCGTACTGGCCCTCCGGCGAGATCCCCTGGTAGTCGCCGCCGAGGATGATCACGTCGCGCTCGCCCGGCTTCGTACCGCGCCGGTACGAGAGCTCGTTCGAGACGAGGCGGATGATCCCCTCCTCGCTCACGTACACCTGCGGGGGAAAGAACTTGGAATAGATCGAGGCGATCGGCTTCGCCTTGAGCTGCTCCCGTAGATAGTCGGCGGCGAGCTTGCCGACGTTGCCGACGCCCGGGAGACCTTCGACGAGCACCGGGTCCTTCAGCTCCGGCTTTTCGGTAATGCGAATGAGAACGTCGTCCATCGGCGAGGAACTCCGCCCTTGGACCGGGCGACCGTAGATAATGCTTCGCTAACGCGCGGGCGACTCGGTGGCCCCGGTCGAGGTCGGGACGACCTCGAGCCCGTTCGGCCCGACGCGCAGTTGCCACCGGCCGGTCCGATCGGGCCGGTCCACGATCTTCCGTACGGCGACCATGATCGTCGGCGGCTCTGCGGAGGTGTCGGTCTTGAGCTCCACGACGAGGTCCGCGAGCTCTTCCAGGAGCGACCGGGCGGTGGCGCCCGCGTGCTCCTCCTGGAGGACCAGCAGCGCCTGCCCGCCATACTCCTGGGCGAGACGGCGGATGTGGCGAGCGACCCGGGCGACCTGCGCCGGCTCGGCGAGCTCGAGAAAGAGGTCGAGCGAGTCGAGCACGAGGCGGAAGGGACCGTCGATAGTCGCGAGGTCCGCCAGTAGACGGTTCTCGAGATTGAACGTTCGGCGCTGGACCGGGAGGCTAGGTGCGCCGACGAGGTCCCGGTAGGTCAGACCACGTTCCCGGGTCCGCGAGACCTCGATGTCCCGCTTGAGCACGCGATCGTAGTACTCGGCGGCGAGATCGACGGCGTGGAGGCCCTCCGAGCCCCAGCCGAAACCGGCGAACGCACGGGCGACGTCGTCGGAGCGCTCGTACGTAGTGTAGTAGAGAACCGGCGAGCGGCCGAGGCCGGCGTGGGCGAACTGCTTGGCGAACAGCGAGGCCCCGCTCCCCGATCTCCCTTCCACGACCCCCAGCCACCCGAGGGGAAGCGTGGGGCCGAGAGCGGCGTCGAGCTCCGGGATCCCGAGGGGCAGTACCGCGTCCGCCACGCTACGAACCTCCCCGACCGACATCGATCGTCTCGTCGACGACGAGGGAGAGCATCTGGTCGAGGTCCGAGGTCATCTCTTCGCTGACCGAGAGCACGACGGCGAGCACCTGGCGGCTCTTCAGGTTCGTCAGGAGGATATGGAAGAACTCCGATAGTAGGTCGGGCGGGTTGTGGATCGCCAGCGAGTTCACCGAGTCGATGACAACGATGGACCGGCTGCTCGGATGGCGCCGCAGCAGGTACTCGACCCGGAGCATGATGTCCTCGAGCATCCGCGGGCTCTCGACGTAGGTCGCGTTCGGGAGCGGGTCCCGATAGTTCATCATGATGTGGCTGATCGCATCGACGAAGGAGAGCCGGTCGCTCTTCACGTCCAGCGCCTGGGCGAGCGACCAGACCAGCGCCGACGGATTGGTGACGGAGACGTAGATCGTGTGGGCGTTCGTCTCGCCGCCGATGTCGCGCAGCGTGGCCGAGAGCACCGCGAAGTACTGGTCGGCGTACTCGCGCGGCTCGAGCCGCAGCGCGACGGCGGCTCCGGCCCCAAGCTGACGGAGTCGCTCGCTGATGTCGACCGGGGCCATCTAGCTCCCCTCCGGCCGTCCGCCCTTTAGGTGGGGCGCCATGAGGAGGCCGATCGGCGTGAGACCGATCACGTACTGGGCGCGCGAATGCGAGGTCCCCCGCATCTTCACGATCTGCAAGACGCGGATGATGTCGCCCTGCCGACGGGTGTTGCCGAGGAGGATCACGCCGTCGACGATGGCCTCTTCCACGCCGTAGAGCGAGAGACGACCGGGAGTGGGGCCCACTTCGCTCACGAGGAGCGTGGTGCAGTCGAGCGTCGCGAGCTCCTGGCCCAACTTGAGCATGAAGTCCCGGATGCGCTCCTCGCGACGAATCCGGTAGCACACCGAGGTCAGCGAGTCGAGGACCACCCGGCGCGCCCCCAGCTCCTTGACGAGCCCGCGGATGGTGAGGATCAGGAGGTCGGTGTCCTCGACGGTGAACTCCTCGCGGTCGAGCCCAAGGCGGTCGTAGATCACGGGGACGTCGACGAAGGAGAGCGATCCGTTCTCGACGAGCTCGGGTCGGAAGAACTCGAAGGCGGAGAGGTTCTGGATCAGCTTCGCCGAGGTCTCCGTCACCGACAGGAAGAGGCACTTCTCGCCACGTTCGGCCCCGCGGACGAGGAACTCCAGCGAGAGGGTCGTCTTGCCGGATCCGACGGTGCCCGAAACGAGGATCATGTTCCCCCGGGGGATCCCGCCCCCGAGGATGTCGTCGAGCCCCTCGATCCCGGTCGCGCACCGACCCCGACCGTCGGGCGAGGAAGATATCTCCCCGGCTCCGAGGGATGCCATCGGCGGAACATGGCGGGTGCTACCTAATAGAATTACTCCGTCATCGTCGGGCCGGCCGACCGGTCACGAGCTCTCCAGCGACGCGAGGCGTCGTCGAGCGACCTCGGATCGACCCCCGGCCCGAGGAGTCGCTCGAACCCGCCTCGGCCCACCTCCCAGAATGTGCCTCGCTCGTCGCGATCGGCCCGGACCAGCGCCCCGACGTCCCGGAGAAGGCGTCCGACCTCGCGCACCCCCGCCCCCATCGGGTCGAACGTCCTCCGAAGCTCGGCGAGATAGAACCGGGCCGGCTCCCGGGCGTCGAGGTCCAGGAGCTCCGACCAGAGCGCGAGGAGAATGATCCGGGCACCGCTCGAGGTCGCGGAGCCGGCCGGAGGCGTCGTCGGCCCCTCGACACCAGCGTAAGGGACGGACGACCGTTCGGACGCCGCCGACGGGAGGAATCGGGACGACAGGTCCCGGAGGGTGGCGAGCCGGCGTTCGAGCTGCTCGGGAGCCGTCGCAAAGGGCGGATCGATGCGGGCGACGACGATCCGCTCCCCTTTCCCGAGGAGACCGACCGCGTGACCGGCCGGCTGCGACCAGATCGTGTCAAGATCGAGCCGGGAGATCATGCGCGCCAGGTCGCGCGCATCGGCGGGAGATCCTCGGAAGACCAGGAAGTCGGCGACGTTGGTCTGGATCGCCGCCCGCACGTTCTCGGAGAGGGCGTCGAGGGCCTGCGTCGCCATCCAGACGTGGAGATTCGCTCGGCGACCCAGCCGCAGCATCTCCGCGACCGAGTCGTGCGCGTACCACTGTGCCTCGTCGAGGATGAGGAACGTCTTCGGGGGAGCCGCCGTGGCCAGCCGCTCGCTCCAGAACAGCGCCAGGTACACCGCCAGGAGGTAGCGGGCGGCGTCCTCACCGATGGTCGGCGCATCCCCCGTCAGGACGGTGATCCGGCCCGGGAGGAGCATTTCTCCGACGGCGAACCGCGCGTCCACCGCGCCCAGGAGGGAAAGAAGCACCGGCCGGTCCGTCACCTCCCCGAGCAGCCGCCGGCTCCCGTCGACCTCCTCCGGGCGCTCCCGGACCCGGGCCGTCAGCTCGTCGTAGGCCTCTCGGGCCGACTCCGGCACTCCGACGGGTCGCCGGGGTCCCGGTGTGAGAAGCCGCGGGAGGTCGGCGAGGGTGGTCCCCGGAATGAGCGTGGCGGCCCGGAGGGTCGCCCGGACGGTCTCCTCGATCCGGGGACCCCAGAACGAGGCCTCGGGGTAGCGCGCGGCCCGGACCCGGCGCAGCGCGGAGACCAGGTCGCTCATCGCCCGATCCGCGGATGCCGGCGATCGCGCGGAACCGCGCAGCGCCGCGAGCAGATCCACCGCGACCGGGCTCGAGTGGGGAGACACCCAGATCACGTCCCGGAGGAACCGGGACGGAAGCGATCCGAGGAAACTTCGACCCGTGTCGCCGATCGGGTCGAAGAGGACGATGTTGCCGTGGCCCGCGGCGGTCCGCGCCAATCGGACCAGCAGCGAGCTCTTTCCCATCCCGGTCTCCCCAAGGGCCACGAGATGGCGGCCCTGTTCCGGGTGGACCTCGACCTCCGCGATGCCGCCGTTAGAATCCCTTCCGAACGGGAGACGATAGCTTCCCGGCCGCTCGGGGGCGGGCTCGGACGGATAGTAGGTCGCCGAGGTCGGAAGAACTCCGAGGAGCTCGGGCTCGCTCAGCAGGAACGTCGGCGGTCGCGAACCGAAGATCCGACCCGGCTTCCGGAACGCGAGCCTTCCGCGGCCCGATCGGGCCGAGGCGGTGGCGATGAGGACCGCCCATCGGTCGAGCTCCAGGGGCGGAAGCGCGGGGTCCGTCGCCGAGAGGACGAGCTCGACGGCCCAGGTGGGGGCGTTCCTCGCGAGGACCTCTCGATCGCGCGCCTCGCGTTCGGGACCGGGGAGGCCTCGGAGCCGGAAGCCGGGAGGTTGGAACTGGGCTTCGAGACCGGGAGGCCGTTCCCCGACCGGGGGCGGCACGCTCGCGGGCCGGAACCGCCAGCTGGCGCGCAGCCCGCTGGGGAGGGCGCCCAGCGCGCGAACGACCGCATCCGTCCATGGGGCCGGACCTCCGACCCCGAGAGGAAGGATCCCGCCCACGCAGGATCCGTTCCGGCGGTCGACGGCCTCCGGTTCCGACGTGCCGACGGCTTCCTTCGGACGCCATTGACCGATCTCGAACGAAGGTGCGAGCAAGCGAGCGATCCACTGTCTACTCGGAACATCCCTGGGTCGTAGTGCCACCGCGGCGAATCGCCCCGTCGTCCAGATGAGATCGAAGCCGACCCCCAGCGCGTGTCCGGCGCGGACGGCCGGCTCGCGTGGGTCCGACTCCTGATCGGAGCGCTCGGATCGGACCCGCGGAGGTCGGGGTTGGAACACCCACTCGGTCGTGGGACGGGCCGGCACGAGCACCGGATGCGGGGGCCATCCGAGACGGTTCTCGGGGTAGCGAGCGATGAACGCTGCTCGCGCCGGTCGTGGTTCGCCACCCTCAAGTAGGAAGGGCCTTCCCTTTCGGCCGGGGTGAGCTCAGGTGTCGTCTCTCGAAGAACAGATCACGGCCGTCGAGGACGAGATCCGCAACACCCAGTACAACAAGGCGACTCAGCGCCACATCGGGCGACTTCGAGCGAAGATCGCGTACCTTCGGCTCGAGCGCGAGAAGCGGGCCGCGGGGAAGGGCGGAGGGAGCGGCTACTCCGTCCGGAAGTCGGGCCACGCGACGGTGGGCCTCGTCGGGTACCCTTCGGTGGGGAAGTCGACCCTGCTGACCCAGCTCACCGGAGCCGCGAGCGAGGCGGCCGCCTACGACTTCACAACGGTGTCCATCATCCCGGGAATGATGCGGTGGGGTGGGGCCTCGATCCAGATCCTCGACATGCCCGGGCTCGTTCCCGGGGCCGCCAAGGGGCGCGGTCGAGGGCGAGAGGTCCTCTCCGTCGTGCGTGCGACGGATCTCATCCTGTTCCTCATCGATCCGGAGCACTCCGACTTCAAGGCGCTGTACAACGAGCTCGAGGGTTCGGGCGTCCGCATCAACACGCGCCCGCCGAAGATCGTCCTCACGAACGCCGAGCGCGGCGGCCTGACGATCTCGAGCACCGTCCGGCTGACGCACCTGGGGGACGGGCTCGCCGTTCAGATCGCCCGCGAGTTCGGAATGCACAACGGATCGATCGTGTTCCGCGAGGACGCGACGCCCGACCAGCTCATCGACGTCCTCGCCGGGAACCGCGTCTATCTGAAGGCGATCCTCGGGATCAACAAGATCGAGCTGATGCCGCCCGAGGGGCGCGCCCGGTTGCGGGCGCAGATGCGGCCGTTCACGCCGTTGTTCATCTCGGCGCGGACGCGCGAGGGCATCCCCGAGCTCATCACGGCGATCGGTGAGACGCTACAGTTCATCCGGATCTACGTCAAGCCGCCCGGGCTGCCCCCGGACCGGGAGGAACCGGTGATCCTGCGCCGCGGCCAGAAGGTCGACGACCTGCTCAAGCGTCTGCCGAGCGAGCTCGACCAGACGTTCAAGGCGGCGATGATCTGGGGACCAAGCGCCCGGTTCCCTGGCCAGACCGTCGGTCGCGACCACGCCCTCGCCGACGAGGACGTCGTGACGATCGTCATCCAGCGCGGGGCGCGCGTCCCCGCGTGACCGGCGCCGACGGAGCCGGCTCTCGGTAGAGACGCCGGGTCGGGGACCCGGCGAGGAGGAAGTGCCGCTTGTGGAACGGCTCGAGACCGATCGGGCGATCCATCTCGATCGTTCGGGAGAGCTGCTCCATCGCCACCTCGACATGCTGTCGCGGCTCGCGCTCCCGGCCCATGCTGGCCGTCTTGAGGGCCAGCAGGACCGCCCCGTCGGGCCCGACCAGCCGGCGGGCGTTCGCCAGAAGGATCTCGACCTGGTCGGGCTGGGCCACATCCGCGTAGACGGCGTCGACGCCGCGCACGTCCCCCTGGTACGTCTCCGGACGACGCGCGTCGGCGAAGATCGGCAACACGTTCGGGTAGCGCTCGGCGAGCTGGAGCAAGCGCGCGAACGGGCGGAGGCTCCGCTCGACGGCGAACACGCGTCCCTTCTCCCCGACGAGGTCCGCGACGTGCGACACGGTCGTTCCGCTCGCCGCCCCGAGGTAGAGCCAGCGGTCGCCCGGTTTCGGAAGCCGGCCCTCGTAGCCGCGCACGAGGGCGGCGGCGAGCTTGCTCCGCCCGGCCTCCCACCGCCGCAGCGTGCCCTCCCCGGTATCGATCCACCGCTCTCCGTAGACCGGCGAATCCCCGGTGGCGACCGTCGCCGTGTAGAAGACCGGCCGTCGGTCCTCCTCGCGCACGTAGAGCCGCGGCGCGCCGTCGACGGCGCGCAGCTCCCTCGTGCCGGTCACGCCCGCCTCCGGAGCTGGTCGATACGCCGGTCCCGACGAACCACGAGCAGCTCACCGAGGTCCCGGTGGGTGAGCCCGTCGGCCCGTGCCGCGATCGAGGAAAGGGCGGCGAGGCTCCGGGCGTAGCGACCCTGTCGGTCCCGCGGAACGTCGACCATGCGGGCCCCCCGGTAGATCACGCCGAACCGGGGGCCCCGACCCCCGCCGGGACGTCGCCGGGAGCCCAGGAGCTGGAGGCGCGAAGCGCTGACCCGCGCGAGGGCGGCCCGGCTCCCGGCGAGAGCGACGAGCCGGGCCGCGACCCGGGCTCCGAGCAGCCTCGTCAGGTTGGGCACTGTACGCTCCGCGACCGCCTCGAGGCGACCGTAGAGGCGTTCGTGATGCCGGGCGAGCGTCGCCCGCTCGGCCGCCCAGTCCTGCGCGTACTCGGCCAACGGGCCCGTCGCCGCGGCCAGGAACTGCTCCGCGGCCCCGAGCTCCCGGTTCACGGAGCGCTCGACGCGCTCCTCCTCGCGCGCCAGCGCGATCAGCGCTTCCTCATCGGAAGCGAGGGTCTCCTGGGCCCGCGCGCGGGCCAGGAGGAGGAAGAAGTGCCGCTCCTCGTCCCCGCGGAGCGACGGCAGGGCGGCGATGGCGGCCCGCTCCTCGTCGAGGGTCGGCGTCCGCACGACGAGGCCCGCCCCCTCGAGCAGCCGCCGCAGTTCGGTATCGGAAGACGCCACCGGCCCTGTGGCCGCCGTCGCGCCGCGGAGCAGGCGGACGAGCTCGACGGGGAGGCCGTCCGGGAACCCGCCTCCGATCGCGCGAGCCGCCTCCTCCAGCGAGTCGCCGAGGGGGTACGCCGTGTACTTTCTCGGCGCGAGCTCGACGCGGTAGAGGGCGGGGCCCCCCCGCACGAGGACGGCGGCGGGCACCCGCTAGAACTCCTCGAGCGACCTCTGGAACCGGCGGTGTTCCTCGGGGACCTCGACGGGATACCGGCCCGAGAGGCAGCCCATGCAGAGGTGCTCTTCCTTGAGGCCGATCGACGCGACGAGACCGGCGGTCGAAAGGTAGTGAACGCTGTCGGCGCCGATGGCGCGCGCGACCTCCTCCTCGGTCCGTCCCGAGGCGATCAGCTGCTTGCGGTCCTTCATGTCGATGCCGAAGTAGCACGGGGCCACGATGGGCGGGCAGCCGATCCGCACGTCGACGCGCGTCGCGCCGGCGCCGCGCACCATCGCGACGATCTCCCGGAGGGTCGTCCCACGGACGATCGAATCGTCGAGGAGGACGACCCGGCGTCCCTTGAGGAGCCCGGGGACCGGGTGGAGCTTCACACGCACCTCTTCCTCGCGCCGTTTCTGGTCGGGGAGGATGAACGTGCGCTCGACGAACCGGTTCTTGATCAGCCCCTCGGCGTACGGGATCCCCGACACCTCCGAGAACCCGAGCGCCTGGGGGCGGGACGAGTCCGGCACCGGCATCACGACGTCGCCTTCGACGGGGCTCTCCCGGGCGAGCTGCTGGCCGATGCGGTGGCGCACGTCGTAGATCGCCTTGCCCTCCATGACGGAGTCGGGGCGGGAGAAGTAGACGAACTCGAACATGCAGTGGGCGCGCTCGCCGGTCGCGGGCATCGTCGAGCTGTGGGTGATCTGCCCTTTCTCAAGGACGATGACCTCGCCCGGATGCACATCGCGCAGGAGGTGGCCGCCCATGAGCTCGATCGCCACGGACTCGCTCGCGACGGCCACGCCCGAGTCGAGCGTGCCAAGGACGAGCGGTCGGATCCCCAACGGGTCGCGGAAGGCGATCACCCGGCTCCCGACGACCATCACGACGGCGTAGCCTCCGATGAGCTCCGTCGAGGCGCGTCGGACGGCGGCCTCGATGTCGCGCGTGCGCCCGTACTCGACGGCGATCATCTGCGCCATCGTCTCCGAGTCCGCGCTCCCGAGGAACTCGACGCCCTGGGCCTGGAGGCGACGCCGCACCCGCTCGAAGTTGACGATGTCGCCGTTGTGCGCGAGGGCCCCCTCCTCGTCGCGGAGCTTCACGACGAGGGGCTGGGCGTTCTCGAGGTCGGAGGTCCCCGTCGTCGAGTAGCGGACGTGGCCGATGCCGACGGTGCCCCGGAGGGAATCCAGGATCTCGGTCGTGAAGATGTCGTGGACGAGCCCCATCCCTTTTCGGTGGTGCATCACGCCGTGCGAGCTCGTCGCGATGCCCGCGGACTCCTGGCCGCGGTGCTGGAGCGCGCGCAGCCCCCGATAGATGTACGGCGCGGCCCCCTTGGCCTGGACCGATACCCCCACGACTCCGCAGAACTCGCGTGGGGGCATGACTCGGGCCGAACGGGGCCTCCGGCCCGAGTCACCTTGTAATGGGTTTTAAGTCCACGCCTCGTTGGTGGCGTCGAGTTAACCGAAGAGGGCGGAGAGACCCTCGGCCGCCTCTTCTTCGGAGACGCCCTTCTCTTCCTTCTTCTCCTCTTCCTTCTTCTCGCCCTTGCCTTCCTTCTTCTCGGAAGGCGCGGCGGCCGCGGCCGGAGCCGCGAACGTCTCGGCCTTCGCGAGAACGTCGGCGAGGTTGACGCCCTCGAGCGAGGCGAGGAGCGCCTTCACGCGCGCGGAGTCGGCCGTGACCCCGGCGGCGCTCAGAACGCCCGTCAGTCCCTTTTCGTCGATCGGCTTGCCGGCAGCGTTCAGCAACAGTGCCCCATACACGTATTCCATGGTGTTCCCTCCAAAGATTTCGGGTGGACCTTCACTTACTCAGGCGCTCGACCGCTTGGGCCTCGCGCAGGGCGCGGGCCAGGAGCGGGGCGATCGTCTGCTTCGTGGCGTAGCCGGCCGCGACGGCCAGCGCGAGGGCGCGCCGGTGGGCCCTCGTGACGAGGATCGGGATCGTCTCGTGGGTCGTGTAGCCGAGCTCGACCGCGAGCCCGAGGGCGCGGCGGTGCGCCGCGACGAGCTCGGCCCGCCGGCCGTCGAGGTCGACGGCCAGGACCGAGGGCGCAAAGAACGTGTCGCCCTGCACGACGGCGCGCAGTTCGAGCCCGACCTCCAAGGGGAGGATGTCCAGGCGCGTCAGGAGCCCGGCGACCTCACGGGAGATCGGCTGGCCGGCCTTGACGACGATGACGTCCTTCTTGATGACGACCTTGCCCTTCTCGATCGCCGCCGGGAAGCCGGCGTGCTGAAGCTCGCCGACGATGGGCCCGGGCTTGAAGCTCGTGGTCTGCGCCGGGACGAAGATGTCCTTGGGGGCGATCTCGCCGCCGCGCGCGGGGGTGGGCGAGCGGGTCCGGAACATCTCCTGGTAGAGGCTGAACGGGTTGCCGTCCGCCGCCAGGAGGGCGGTCTGGTCGTTGAGGTGCTCCAGGAGCGGAGCGAGCGAGGGGGACTTCTTGGCCGCGTCCTCGAGCGCGTGGCGGAGCGCGCTGTTCGGCGCCACGAGGATCGGGTGGCCCCGCCCGCGAAGCTCGCGCCGCATCTTCTGCAGCGCGCTCGCGGGAACGCCGCGGACGCCCACGAGCGCCGTCATCGGCGACCCGAGAACGGTGTCGCGGAGGAACTTCACCCGCTCCTTCTTCTCGGAGCGGACCGACTCGCGACCGGGCATGATCGAGCGCACCTACCAGAGACGGACCGACGGTCCCATGGTCGTCTTGACGTAGACCGACTCGATGTTCATCTTGCCCCGCTCGAGCTTCCCGATGATCCGGGTCAGCACCGCGTCGACGTTCTGAGCGATCTGATCCGGCGGCATCGTGCGGGTCCCGACGGCCGCGTGGAACGTCCGGTTGCCCTTCGATCGGACGCGCACCGAGCGCTTGAGCGAGTTGATGAGGCTGGTAGGATCGCTGCCGGGAGGCACGGGCCGCGGCATCTTGCCCCGGGGACCCAGGACGACGCCGAGCCGCTTTCCGATCTGCGGCATCAACGGGGCCTCGGCGAGGAAGAAGTCGATCTCGCTGACGAGCTTCTTGGCGGCCTTCTTGTCCTTCATGAGCTCGTCGAGGTCGGCGGAGGTGAACACTCGGTCGGCGATCCCCTTGACCCGCTGGCAAAGCTCGGGGCTCCCGAAGAGGGCGATCTTGACCGGTCGCCCGCGTCCGTTCGGGAGCGGAACCTCGTCTTCGAGGCGGTTCTTCGGGATGGTCAAGTCGAGGTCCTTGAGATTGATCGCGAGCTCGATCGTCTCGGAAAACCCCCTCGGAGGAGCCTTCCCGACGAGCTCGTTGACGACCTCGACTGCAGTGCGATCCGCCATCGTTGACGACCCAGCGCGCGGCCGCCGAGCAGGCTCCCGTAGATAAAGCTTGAGGGATTCATTGGGGCCGCGCGCACCGGCGGTGGGCCGTCGCGGACACGAGGCATTTCCCCGCGCACATCGCCGCCCTTAAGCCTATATATGTAGCGTAGCTCCGCGGCCCGAATGCACTACCCGAAGGTCGTTCGAACCTACTGCCCGAAGTGCCGGACGCACACGGAGCACGAGGTCGAGAAGAGCAAGAGACGCCCCGCGTCGGAGCTCAAGTGGGGCCAGCGCCGGTTCCGCCGGGCGACGTCGGGGTACGGCGGCTTCCCGAGGCCGAAGCCCGAGGGAAGGGCCAAGGCCGTCCGCCGTGTCTGGCTCAAGTACCGGTGCAAGAAGTGCAAATACACCGTCCAGCCCGCGAGCTTTAGGGCGAGCCAGCTCGAGCTCGTGGAGCACCGGTAGGACCGCCATGCACGAGAACGCACCGTTCTGGGTCGTCAAGTGTCCCGACTGCTCCGGCGAGCAGACGATCTTCAGCCGCCCCGCCACGACCGTGAACTGCTCGGTCTGTGGTGCCACCCTCGCGACGCCGACCGGCGGGAAGGCTGCCCTGCGGGGCGAGCTCGTCCGCGCCGCGACCGGATAGCGCGGAGGAACTTCGAGCCGTGTCGCTCCGCGGGGAGTTCCCGGACGAGGGCGACCTCGTCGTCGGGACCGTCACCTCCATCCGGAACTTCGGCGCCTTCGTCACGCTCGACCAGTTCGAGAACCGCGAGGCGTTCATCCACCTGAGCGAGGTCGCGACGGGCTGGGTCAAGTACATCCGCGACCACATCCGCGAGGGCCAGAAGATCGTCGCGCGGGTGCTGCGCGTCGACCCGGCGAAGAGCCAGGTCGATCTTTCCCTCAAGCGGATCAACGACCACCAGCGCCGCGAGATGATCCAGTCCTGGAAGAACGAGCAGCGCGCGACGCGGCTCCTCGGCCTCGTCGCCCAGGGCCTCAAGATCGAGGCCGACGCGACGCACGAGATGTTCGCGGAATCGCTCGTCGAGAAGTACGGCAGTCTCTTCGGCGCCTTCGAGGCGGCCTCGGCCGACCCGAAGAAGTTCCAGAAGGACCATGGGAAGGCCCCCTGGATCGCCCCGTTCCTCAAGATCGCGGGCGAGAACCTGGTGCCCCCGCACGTCGGGATCACGGGGACCCTCCAGGTCTCCGATACCTCGGTCCACGGCCTAGCGCACGTCCGCGACGCCCTGCGCGCGGCCGAGCTCGTCGACCCCGAGGCCGTGACCGTCCAATACGTCGGCGCCCCGAAGTACCGAGTGACGGTCACGGGGACGCAGTATAAGCAGGTGGAGGAGCTCCTCAAGCGGGCGTCCGAGACCGCGCTGGCCAAGATCAAAGAGGCCGGCGGCCAGGGGTCATTCGACCGCGCATGACCGACGCCCTGTTGCATGTCTGCCGCGCCTGCGGGCGCTACACGCTCGCGACGACGTGTCCCGAGTGCCACGGAGCGACCCGGTCCCCCCACCCGGCGCGCTTTTCTCCTCAGGACCGTTACGGGGACTACCGTCGCCGACTGTACGCGAGCGAGAGCAGGACCGCGGCTGGGAGCAATCAGGAGAAATGATGTCCTCTGTCATGCACCGCATCAAGGTGGTCAACGACATTTCCGAACTCGTCCCGGTCCTCCGGGCCGTCGATACGCCGGTCAAGCTGAAGCTCGTCCAGCGGCTCGCCGACAGCTGGCTCACCAGCGAGGACGTCGAGCGCGAGTTCGGAAAGGAAGGCGTCAAGGCCCTCACCTTCTTCGAGAAGCTGAAGCTCATCGACACGCGCTGGGTCGCGCGCGAGGGCCGGAAGCAGCCGGACAAGTCCTACCACTTCTACTACTCGACGATCAACATCAACACGACCGCCCCGCTCCAGGAGGTCTCGGAGATCCTGTCGATCGCGAGCATGTCCAACAAGGAGTACGAGAAGCTCGAGGAGCGGATCTACGAGGCCGTCGGCGACGGGGGCCGGTTCTTCTCCGACATCGCCGAAGAGCTCGGGATGACCCCGACGCGGCTCAAGGGGCTCGTCAAGCGGTCCGACAAGCTCGAGTACCGCGGCCACCGGGTCGAGCGGTTCCATGCCCAGCCGACGCCCTAGGTCGAAAGGGCCGTCGGTCTCGGTCCTTCGACTCGGGCACCGCGCGGGACGCGATCCGCGCCTCACGACCCACGTGGCCCTCACGGCGAGGGCCCTCGGGGCCGAGCGATTGTACCTGCATCCGCCCGATCCCGATCTCGCCCAGCGCGTCGGCGCCGTCGGCCGGACGTGGGGCGGGACCTTCGAGGTGATCGGGGCCCCCGACTGGCGGGCCGTTGTGCGCCAGTTCGACGGCGGGGTCGTCCACCTCACGATGTACGGCGAGCCGATCGCGAAGCGCCTCCCCGCGCTCCGCCGTCAACGCCGGCTGCTCGTCGTCGTCGGCGGCGCCAAGGTGCCGGCCGAGGCGTACCAGCGGGCGACGTGGAACATCGCCGTCGGGCACCAGCCGCACAGCGAGGTCGCCGCGCTGGCCGTGCTGCTGGAACGGTTGCGCGGCGTTCCCGGCCCCGGGGCGTGGCCGGGAGCCCAGCGCGCCGTCGTTCCACAGGCCCGCGGGAAGCGCGTCGTCTCCGTCGCCGCGCACGGGGGCCCGTGAACGGGGCGTCGATCCCCGCCTCCCCGCTCCCGATCTCGGCCCGCGCCCCGGGGAAGTGCATCGTCTTCGGCGAGCACGCCGTCGTGCACGGCCGTCCCGAGCTCGTGCTCGCGATCGATCTCACGACCCAGGTCATCGCCCGAGCGGGCGAGGTCCCGCGCCTCGAGGGCGACGCGGACGCGGCCCGCGCGCACCCGTACCTCGCGGAGGCGTTGCGGCGCCTCTGGCCCGAAGGATCCGAGCCCCTCGAGTGGACCACGGTATCGCGCATCCCCCGGGCCGCCGGCCTGGGCTCCTCCGCGGCGTTCACGGCGGCCGTCGCGACGGCGCTCCTTGCGGCCCGCGGCGGCGCCGACCGGTCGATCCTCGCGGAGCAGAGCTTCGCGATCGAGCGCGGCGCGCAGGGCGTCGGCAGCCCCGGCGACACTTCGGCGAGCGTGGCCGGCGGCCTCGTGGCGGTGAACGGCGGCGAAGGCCCGCCGCTCTGGGAGCTCCACGCCGGCGACCAGCGCTGGCTCGTCCGGCGCGTGCGGGACCCGGGCTGGGTCTGGCTCGTCGCGTACTCCGGCGTTCCCCGATCGACGGCCGACGCCGTCCGATCGGTCGGGCGACGCCTCGCCGAGCCGGACGGACCGAAGCTGCTCGATGCGTTCGAGGAGGTCGCCCGCCAGGGGATCGAGGCGGTGCAGCGCGAGGAGCGGACCGAGACCGGCCGTTGGATGAACGAGAACCAGCGGCTCCTCCGGGAGGTCGGGGTCTCCCATCCCCGTCTCGAGACGCTCCTCGACGCCCTCGGCCCGTCGGTCGAGGGAGCGAAGCTCACGGGGGCGGGCGCCGGAGGGTCGATCGTAGCGCTCCCCAAACCGGGGCGCGAGGTCGAGGCGCAGCGCCGGATCGAGCGCGCCGGCGGCCGCCCGTTCGTCGTGCGGGCCGCTCCGCAGGGCGCGGCGCTCGTCCTGGCGCCGCCCTGAGGCGGTTACTTCCGCGCGACGATCCGGACGACCGAGCCCGGGTCGAGCGGGTGGTCCGCCGCCATCGCCCGATGGCTGCGGCCGTCGATCGCCCGGATGAAGTTCTCCCCGAGGTCGGAATGGACCTTGAACGCGACGGCGCGCGCCTGGGTGTGGAGCGGAACGATCAGCGCGTCCGGCAGCATGCGGCCCCGGGAGTCGGTCCACCCATGCTCGTCCTCGACCGGGAAGATGACCATCTGGCCCAGGCGATCGAAGACCATCCGCTCGAGCACCGCCTGCACGCCCGTCGATCCCCACCGCCCGAGGAGCGTGCGGATCTCCTGGAGGGCGTGCTCCTGCGCGGAGTTGAGGCGCTTCGCGTCGGTCTCCTTGAACTCGCCGTCCCCCGGCCGGTAGGTCACGAGGCCGGCCCGGGCGGCCCGTCGGAGCGTGAGCTCGGCCTCGGCCATCGTCGGCGCGGCCGGGGTGGGGGAGATCTCCTCACGGAACGCCGCGAACGCCTCCGGGCTGATCCGATCGACCTTGTTCGCCGCGACGAGGCGGGGCTTCGCGGCGACGAGGAGCGCTTCGGCCAGAGCGCGGCGCTGGGCCATCGTCCACGAGGACGGCTTCGTCCGATCGATGGGGGCGTTGCGGAGCGCCGTCGCCACGGCGTGGGGTCCGATGGAGAGGCCGGTGAGCCGGCTCTGGAGGAACTCCTCGATCTTCGTCCCCTCGAGCTCGGTGCTCATCGCGTGGCGGTTGAAGTCCTTCGAAAGGATGCCGTTGACCCAGTCGACGAGCTCCTCGTGGAGCCACTTGACCTCCTCCGAGGGGTTGTGCGTGCCGACCGGGGCGAGGATCCCCTCCGCCGTGGTCCCGCCGGACGCATCGACGACCTGCAGGAACCCGTCGGCGGCCCGGAGGTCGTCCAGGAACTTGTGGCCCAGGCCCTTGCCTTCGTGGGCGCCCGGGACGAGGCCGGGGACATCGACGAGGTTCACCGGCACCCAGCGCGTCCCATCGACGCACTTGGCGTTCCCCGGCGAGCACGGCGTCCCCTTCTCCGTGTGCGGACAGGGAACGCGGACGGCCCCGACGCCTCGGTTCGGCTCGGTGGTCGTGAACGGATACGGGGCCATCGGCACGTCGAGCAGCGTCAGCGCGTTGAACAGCGTCGACTTCCCGACGTTCGGCTTTCCCACGACTCCGACCTCCATGCGAGCGTGCTCCTTCTCCCGCTCGCAGTCTGAGGCGGTAGTTGAGCCTTGGGCCGGGCCGGCTCGGCCGACCCTCGCCCTCGGTGGGGCGCCAATTCCTTCGTGGCAGTTCAAATAGGTCGGATCAGAAATCTGTCGGGCGAGGCCCATGTCCGGCGTTCCCCCGCCCCCGCGCCCAGCATCCTCGTCGGCCCGATCGCTCGAATCCTCGCGGTCGTCGCCGGGAGCCGCCCCCTCGTTGGGAGCGGCCTCCTACGGAGATCCGGTCCCGTTCCCGAGCCCGATCCGGCGCGTTATCGACTATCTTCGCGCCCGCCCGATCCTCGTCCTGCTCCTCCTATCGCCGGGGATCCCGGAGTACCTCTCGGGATCGAGCCCGTTGAACGATGTGGTACTGAACCCTCCCTGGTTCCTGATTCAGCTCGGGCTCAACCTGGGCTTGTACGGGCCGGGCGTCCTCCTCATCCGAGAGGCCTCGGTCCGCTGGCCGAAGAGCGGGATGATCCCCGTCCTGATCCTGGGCGCGGCGTACGGGATCCTCGAGGAGGGGATCGCGCTCAGCACCCTGTTCAACCCGGACGCGAGCGTCGTCCACAGTCTGGGGAGCTTCGGTCACTTCATGGGCGTCAACACGGTGTGGCTCCCCGGCGTCCTGATGGTCCACATGGTCTTCAGCATCGGGCTGCCGATCTTCCTACTGGGGCTCGCGCTCCCCGAGACCCGGGGGGTGAGGCTCCTCTCCGACCGGGGGACCCGGTGGGCGTTCGCGATCCTGGGCCTCGATGTGGCGCTCCTGCTGGGGATCATCGTCTTCGGGGCCTACTTCTGGATGGGGTGGCCGTTGTTCCTCGGCAGCTTCGGCGCGATCGCTCTGCTCATCCTAGTCGCGTACTGGTGGCCCTCGTCGTCGTCCGCGGCCCCCGCTGCACCGCCCAAGCCGGAAGGGTTCTGGGTCCCCTGGCTCGCCGGGGCGTTGCTCTTCACCGGGGTCGTCGTCGGCCAAGGGCTCGGCCAGACCTGGGGCGTTCCGGCAGCGGGGGTCGTCGCGATCACTGTGATCGTCCAGCTCGCCATCGGCGTGTACGCCTACCGATGGGTCCGGGGTGCCGGCAACGAGCATCGCCAGCTCGCGTTCGCCCTCGGCCTCCTGACCCCGATCATGCTCTTCGGGTTCTTCGGTCAGTTCCCGCTGGTGCTGGTCCTCGCCGCCGATGTGGCCCTGGTGGTCTGGTTCTCCCGGCTGCTCCGAGCCTATCCCGCTCCGGCCGCGCCGATCCCGGCGTGGACCCCGCCGAATCCCGGTGCCCCGAGGAGCGCATCCTAGACCGTGTAGTCCGGGCTGGTCTCCGAAAAGCCGGACGATCGGTTCAGCGAGAGGGCCATCGCGAACAGGAGGTCGCTCACGCGGTTGATCCATCGGAGCAGGGGCGCGCCGACCGGTTCGACGCGGTGGAGCGCCCAGATCTCCCGCTCGGCGCGTCGAGCGACGGTCCGGGCGACGTGCAGCTCGGTGGCCGAGGGGCCGCCGCGCGCCAGGACGAACGCCGAGACCGGATCGAACGTGCTGACGAGGCGATCGATCTCCTTCTCCGCGCGTCCGACGTGGCGGTCGGCGATCTGGTGGCTCGGGGGGCCGGCTCCCGCCGGCGTGGCGAGCTCCGCTTGGGCGACGTAGAGCTCGTGCTGCAGGCGCAGGAGGTCCTCCGCCAGGTCGGCCCGGGAGGCCGGAAGGTCGACGGCCGCCCGGCCCAGGTGGGCCCCCAGCTCGTCGAGCGTCCCGAAGGCCGCGAGGCGAGGAGCGTCCTTGGCTATGCGGGAGCCGCCAGCGAGACCGGTTTCGCCGCGGTCACCGCCGCGGGTGTATAGCCGCGTAATCTCGCCTCGGGTCGTCCGGGCAGCGCATCGAGCGGGGAGCTCAGGCCGTGGACGGGACAGAACGAGATGTGCAGCACCTCATTATGCTTGGCGTCCTGACGGCACAGTCGGCAGATGAACCCGCTTCTCTCGCTCCACGCTACGACACCGAACGATTCCATTTCGCCACCCCAGTTTTCCCCGGGGACCTAGCGCTCGAGGAGCCCCCGACCCTCTCGGTCCCCCCGTCGGCGCGCGTGGGTCCGGTCCGACTGGTCCCGGGCGTGCTTGCGCAGCGCCGGTAGCCGGTCGGTGTGGAGCTTCGTCAGCTCCCCCAGACCCATCGTAAGGACGAGGGTGAGCGCCCCGTCCACGCTCGACGCCCAGCCGTCTTCGACGATCTCCTCGAGCTTGCCGCGCAAGGAGATCGGCACGTCGAACGCGCCCGGCTCCGTCGTCGAATCCGGCGCGCTCACGAGGAGCGCGCGCACCGCTTCGGATCGGCTTCGGTTGCCGTGCGCGGTCCGCCATGCATCCAGGCGTTCCAGCTCGCTCTGCGTGAGACGCACGCCGAGGAACCGGTCCGCCCGAGTGTCCGATCGGGGGGTCCGCACGATGTTCAACAGAATACAACAATTACTTAATCATTGTGTTATTTCGTTAAACATTCGGGGGCACCCTCGTCACAAACCCTTGCTGGTGCCCCTCGCCGTCGACGGGGCTGAACTGCCCAGGTGCTTCTTGGTCCTAGGCAACTACCGGGAGGGCCGAGCATGGCGTCGTGGGCCGGGTCCCCGAATCGAATGCGGAAAGGGGTCCGTTCTCAATGCCCGAGGGTCAGAACCTGCCGGGTCCTCGCAGGGTGGTTCGGCGACCTGAGCTCGGTCTGTGGACCGGGCGGGGGTCGACTGATTGGCTTAAGCCATGAAATCCGGTCTCGCCCCACGTGGGGGCGTTCCTGGTGCGTGTCATTGTGTTGGCCCTATTCCCCGGGACCGGCTTCACGTTGCTGATTCTGATTCCTTTGGCCGGTCCCAGTTGGCCCACCGTCGTTGGCGTGGTCCTCCTTCTGAGCGTGGCGATGTTCGCGTTCCTGGTGTGGCGTTACGGAGCGGATGTGCTTACGGAAACATCTCAAGAGATTATCGATGAAGCAGAGGCGATCGGCAATCCCGTGCCGGGAGAGATCCCTGCGGGCGAGTACAGCTCCGCGGCCGACGTCGTGCGCGCATTCGATTCTGCTGACGGAAATCGCCCAGACACTCCCCGATAGTCGCGATGGATCGGTAGACTCCGTCTTCCGGAGGGTTTGCCTTCTGAGCGGTCGATGGGGAGGCCATCGAGCCGTTGTCGTTCTGGGAACCAGCAGACCGCGCCTCGTCGAGGTAGGCTTGAATCGGCGTAGAGCCATCCGTGCGCCGGGGCCAGTCGAAGGACGAGGGTCGGATGCCATACCCTGAGCGCGGCGACGGCGGGAACATTCTCACTGCAGCATTGGCGATAGCAGTGGTCCTGGGGGGGAGTACTGCCGCAGCCTTCCTCTGGGCGCCGGCAGCCTCGTCGGGCAGTGGGTTCGAAACTCAACTTTACTCGATCACAGACGCCCTCGGCTACGCACGCCTGAACGCTACCCTTTCTGGCCCGTCGGGAGACCTCGTAGCGGTCACCATCCGGGGCTCCCTTGAGATCGAAGGCGGTGCAGTTTGTGGCGCCCTCAACTTCGCGATTGCGGCGGCGCTGGTCTGCGCCGTCTGGTCGCCGAGCTCGGCCAACATTCCCTCGCTCAACCTCCACGGCACGTACTCGACGGCCATCCAGGTGCTCCTACCGCCAGGGACCATCGAGCTCGATTTCTCTGTGCTTCTCGTGAACCGAACGGCAAGCGTCCCACTGACATTTGCCGTGGCGGCGAGCATCACGCCCCTGGGTTTCGTTTCAGGCGCCTAGGGCCGAGGCACGTCATCGTGGGTCCACCGTTCCGGGTTCGTCCTCGAAATCGTCTCGATGCCGAATCGACATAGTCGTCCGGGCGCGAGCCGCGCTTCTCCAAAGGTGTCCCTTTCATACGGCTACGTCGACCCCGCGTGACCACGAAAGAGCGCGACCCGGGACCGCCGGGTCGGAGAGGTTTATCTGTAACATCCGAATGCCCAGTCGATGAGCGCGTCTGGTCGGCGCAAGGGTAGGGTAACCGGGATTGGAGGAGTGTTCCTGAGGTCTCGATCGCCCGCAAAGCTGGCCGCTTGGTATCGCAAGAACATGGGGCTCGAAATCGCGCCCGGAGGTCAGTTCCTGACCTGGGATTGGCGTTCCACTCGGAATCCACCGCGTGTCGGAAGCACTGTCTGGGCCGCAATGGGCTCGAAGGACCGGGAGTGGGGGGCCGGCCACCCAACGGCTGAACTGAATTACCGCGTAGAGGACCTCGACCTCCTCTTGAAGAAGTTACGTCGAGCCGGGGTGAAGGTTGCCGAGAAGATTGATGAGTCCTCGTTCGGGGGATTTGCGTGGGCATGCGACCCCGAGGGGAATCGATTCGAATTGTGGGAGCCTCCTCGGCGCTCTCGCTCGTCGAAAGGTCACAGCCCCATGGAGTGAGCCACACCATCCGCCCTCGGGGGGGCTGCGACAGGATCAATACTCAAAAGGGGACCTTGGGCGCCGCAGAGCCCCCCCTCGGGAAAGCGTCCGTTTCTAGAGCCCCCAGGAGGCGGCCGTCACTTTGTCCGGGCCAGAACGCGCGCGCGGCCCGCCTCCTGAAGTAGCCCGGGCGCCTTCCCCCCACGGTACTCGGCGATGAAGATCCAGTTCGAAGGCACGCCGGATCCCGACGACGTCGCCGACGCGTTCATCCTCGCCTTCCTCGCGACCCGGAAGGGGAACCCGGTGACCGCGCGGCAGGTCTGGAAGAGCCTCCATACGCGCGGGTTCGTTCCGACGGACGGCCGCGCGACCTCGCACTCGGACCCCGACGAAGGAGCCGCGGTCGCCGAGATCAGCCGTCGCCTGCAGACCTGGCTGGAGCGCGGCATCGTCGGCGGCGACGCTGCACCGGAACCCATCACGAAGGATCGCCACTTCTGGGCCCTCGGGAATCCGCCGGGGAGCCGCTGACGCGGACCGTATCGAGCCGCGACCGCGGCCGGAACCTATCCCCTCGTTGACCCCTCTCGGGCGCGCCGGCCGGTTCCCCTCGGGCGGAGGGAGGAATCCGTCGGCTCAGTCGAAGTGCCCGGAGACCGCCACGAGGTAGACGAGCAGCACCACGACGACGAGGAGTCCCAACCACGCGCTGGCGACGAATTCCACAACTCCGTAAAAGAGCAGCACGAGGATCGCGAGTACGAGGGCCCAGAGTTCTTGATTCCAGAGGCCCACGGCTACGGCTAGGATGACGAGACCGATGATCACGATGATGATGCCGGCGACGGTCCCGGTGGTCCCGAACACACTGGTCACCGCGAACCCGCCGAGCGCCAGCCCCGCGATGGCGAGCAGAATGAGGATGCCGACGAGGAAGATGAAGAACCCGAAGATCCCGATCAGAACAGCGATGATCGCGACGCCGAGAGGGAGCTGCCCGATGCTCTGCATGAGCGATCGAACCGACTCCCCTGCCTTGAGCGTCGCCTTAAACGGAATTAAGCCGGACTCATCGCGGAGAGGAGGGTCCGGGGGCGCTCGAGTTCACTTGTACCGCGATTGGTCGTTAGGCACGAAGGAGGCCGCGAGGAAGACCCCGGCGACAACGACGAGCACAGCCCCGATGAGCTCGAGATCGTTCGCGCCCCCGCAGTTCGAGTAGACCGTGCTGCCCCCGGACTGGCTGACGGTGCAACCGATCCGGACGTAACCTGCGAACAGAAGGGGGAGTCCCACGAAGAAGGTCGCAAGACCGATGGCGAGGAGGTACGCTCTCACTGGCGAGTCACCGGCCGAGACGGGTCCGGGAACGGCGCTCGCCTCGATGGGGAGGATGGGGCGGCGCCCACCCCGGCAAGGAACCGTCGCGTCGGGGTCAGCCACCGCGGGTGCCGCTCGTGGGCGATCGGGCCCGGATCCAACATCGATCCACGATGGCCACGCGCGATATTAACTGTCGGAAGCCCCGCGCGCCGAGATGCGAGGGCCGAGTTCAAGCTCGATGCAGACCCGGTCGAACACCGGACGGCCGATGAGGAATCGACCTCGGGCTCCTCGAATCGTCCCTCGAGCCTCTGGTGCCTCAATCGGGCTTCCACGGGAGCGATCTCGAACCGACGTTCGAGCAGGCGGAGTGGGTGGCCATCGTCGCACCGGGTCGGTCCGCGGGCGGGGTCAATCCGGTTGAACCAAGAGCGTTGATATCTTCGGCGCGCTCAGCGTCCCTCGTGACAGCAGGGTCGTTCTCCAGGCCTTTTTCGACCCCCGTCGTGCTCGTTCTCGTCGTGGCGCTCCTCGTCGCGATCCCGACCGGTGCGAACGGTACCGACCGCCGGCCCGGCCCTCCCTCCCCGACGCGCTGCTCGGCAGGAGAGAGCCGTCCGTGCGCGCCGGGATCCCCGGCCATCCAGTCCCCGGTCACGACGCGCGTCCTCGGTGCAGGATGGACGCAGCTCCCTATCGGAGGGCCTTCTGGGCGGACCCAGCCAGCGATCGCGTACGATCCGCAGATCGAGGCGGTGGTCATGTTCGGCGGGTACAGCCCGGTGTTCGGGGCCCTCCAGGACACTTGGCTCTTCGCCAACAATGCCTGGACCGATCTCACCCCGAGCCTCTCGAACTCCCCGCCGTCGCGGTGGGGGGGTTCGATGGTCTGGGACGCGACCGACGGGAACCTCGTTCTCTTCGGGGGAAGGACCCTTAGCGGGTACTTCAACGACACCTGGACCTTCACGGGAGCGGCCTGGACCAACGTGACCCAACCGATCGCCCCGCCCGCGCGATCCCTCTTCGAGATGGCGTACGATCCGGTCGATCGCCAGGTCCTCGTCGACGGGGGGGCTCGTCTCGACCTCTCCACCGGCGCATGGCTCGACATCGACAACACGTGGGCGTACTCGTCGGGGAGCTGGACGAACGTGACGCAACCGCCCCCCGGCGGTCCGCTCGACCGGGCGGGCGGTCAATCGGCCTACGATCCATGGAGCAACTCCGTGGTCTTCGTTGGCGGGGGGAGCACGGCGAACTGGACCCTCGGGTGCACTCCGATCGATCCGATCCAGGCGTACGCGAACGGAAGATGGTCCGAGTACCCCGCCTCGGTGGGACCGCCGGGCGTCAGCCAGGAGATGCTGACCTACGACCCATCCGGACCGTACCTTCTCCTCTTCGGAGGGTATGGCCGGACCGGCACCGGCAATCCGCCATCGTGCATCCAGCTGGGCGCGACGTGGGTCCGGACGTCAGGGAACTGGACCAACATCTCCGGCTCGTTGCACGTCGCTCCATCGGCCCGCTACCTCTCGGGGATCGCATACGACCCGGCGCTCACCGAGGTCTTGCTCTTCGGAGGGAACGGGGAAGGAGCCTACCTGAACGACACGTGGGTCTTCGTCGCCTCTCCCCTCAACACCTCGTCGGCGAGCAGCGGGTCCGGGCTCCCCTACACCTACCTCGCCCTCGCCCTCGTGGCCGCGGGAGCAGCGGGTCTCGTCGGATACTGGGCGATACGACGGCAGCGCGTCCCCGGCATCGGGCCCGGGTGACCCGGGACGCGACCCCAAGCGCCCTGCTCGGGATCCCCAACCCAAGACCGCAGAGGCAGCGCGCGAGGATCTCGAGGTAGCTCGCCGCCAGGATAGACCGTTCGGCGAGCGGATTGCGTCAGAGCTTCCGTCCGGCCAACGAGGCAAAGTTTCCTAACCCCGACCCGCCTGGCGGGACCGATGACCAAGGTGTCCCGGCTTGGAGTGACGCTCGAACGAAAGGCCCCGACGAAGCTCTACCCGTTCCGCCGTTTCTTCACCGGGTTCGAGAAGGTCCCGGCGGTTCGCGAGCTGTTCGGCGCCAAGACCGCGAAGGTCCTCCGCGAGCTCAAGGTCGAGTTCTTCTCGGCCCGATTCGGGTACATGGGGACCAGCGACGTCGACGGCCACCTGCTGATCAGCTCCCACCATCTCGCGGACGGCGATTTCAAGACGGTCTACCTCGACATCGTCCACGAGCTCTGCCACGTGAACCAGTTCCGCCATCACAAGCCGCTCTTCTACCCGAAGCTCAGCTACGTCGACGCCCCTTCCGAGATCGAGGCGTACGCGTTCACCGTCAAGGAAGGACAGCGGATCGGTCTGACCCGGCGCCAGCTGATCGACTACCTGAAGGTCGAGTGGATCACTCCCAAGGAGCATCATCGGCTCGCCCGAAGGATGGGGCTCGTGGGAAAGAGCTCCCCCAAGAAGGCGCATCGGCGGCGGCTCCAACGATAAGGGGGCGGACCGGAACCTCTTTCATTCCGAAGCGGTTCCCGGGGTCGTGGCCTCCCGCCTCCGGATGCTCGGCATCATCGGCGCGGTCCTTCTGCTCGCCGGTCCCGCCATCATCGGGGCCGGATACCTGAATGCCGGCGCCGCCTTGGGCTCCACGATCAACTGCACGAGCAACTGCGCCTCCTCGAGTCGGGCTTCGCTCAATGCTTCGGTCGACTCGGAGCTCTTCCTGGGAATCGGTCTGGCCGTCGGCGGGGTGGGCGTCGGGCTGGTCCTCGCAGTGGCGGTGCAGTTCATGAGCCGACGGGATTCGAGCGGAGCCCCGGGGAACGTTCCCCTCGGCCCCTCAGCGTCGGTCCCGCCGCCGCTCCCACCGCCGCTCCCACCGCCGCCAGGTCGCGCCCCCTAGCTTGGCCTTTCCCCGGGCCGGCCGGGAAGGGTCTTTCTACTGTAACGCGATGCGGAGCGGATGTCCAAGGGGCCGGGGCTCACGGGTATCGTAGGCGCACTCCTCGTGATGGTCGGCTTCGTTCTGGTCGGCACCGGTCTCGCCGTCACCGCGGCCGCCACCCAAAGCGAGATCAGCTGCCAGTTCGCACGTCCCAGCACCTCGTGCCTCCAGACGGCGCACAACGCCGAGAACTCCTCCGTGGCCGCCGAGTACGTTCTCGGAGCAGGCTCGATCGTCACGGGGGTGGGCTTCTTCGTGGTGGCCCTCTCGGTCGTCTCGATGATGGCCCGCCGCGATGAGCAGACCCCCCCGCCGCCGCCGATCGGCTCGGCGCCCGTCCTCGGAGCGACGGGCGCGCCTCCGTCTCCGCCCGGCCCCTGGATCCCTCCGCCCCCCCAGTGAACCGAAGACCTCGGGACTCGTCGGCATCGTCCGCGACGGGAGAAACAACCCGAGGTCCGCACGATCCGACCGATCGCGGGGTGGGGGCGAGGATATCCGCTCGCGCGCTTCGCGAACGACGAGGGTACTAGCTACTCATGACATCGTCGTTACGCAAGCGACCGTCGCCGGCGGGGAAGAAACGCCATCAGCGGACTCGGCAGAGGAGAATCGCTGCACGTCGCCGGCAGGTCCCGCTCGGCGGGAACCGGAAGGGCCACCACCGGCTGCCGCCCGACACCGCCGAAGACTGAACGTCGTAGGACCCGGAGCACGGGCTGGCGAGCGTCCCGCCGGGGCGCCCGGGCCTGCGCTATGGCCCGTGGGTGCCCGGAACGGTACCGGCCTCCGGCCAAGCCGTCGCGGCTCGGTGGCGCAGCAGATCTGCCCCGAGCTTGCGGGTGAGCCTCCTCGCGTCTCGCCCGTTCTGAATCCCTCGCACTGAGGTAACGTGAGACGCGTCAAGGTCGCGCAACGCTCCTATTTGCACCGGTTCTCGGCGCGTTCGTACCGCAACCAGCGGCGATGGTTCCGGGTATCGGTCCACGTGTACCGAATCGCGATCCGACCACTTTTTCCAGAGGATTCTTAACGGCCGGCGCCGATTTCACGGCGATGTCGACCGTGGCGAAAGCGAGCGTGGCCCCCGAGTGGAAACCGGTCGCGGATCCCGACGGAAGGTTCTCGAGCGGGATACCGGATCTCGATCGGCTGCTCGGCGGAGGATTCCGAAGGGGGAGCTTCGCGTTGTTCAACACGGACGCGTCGGTCGCTTCCGAGGACCTACATCTCCTGTGGACGCCTATCTGGATCAACTTCCTCCATCAGTCACGCGGCATCATTGCCGTCCTCCCCGCCCGGGAGTCCCCGGCGTCCTTCCGTTCGGCCGTGCTGGCGCACGTATCGCGACGCCTGTTCGACTCGCGGGTCCGCATCGTCGACTACGTCGGCGAAGACGACGACGCGCCGTACGTCGTCTCGCTCCGCGGGCTGTCCGGGCCTCCCCGTGGTTCGAGGAAGGCCGCGATGGAGGGAATGCGCAAGATGGAAGCCGCGGCGAAGGCGGCGGGCGGATCGCGGGGACGGCCGTTCCTCGAGTTCACAGCCCTGGAGATCCTCGAGACCATCGCCGGACCCGAGGGCGCCTCCCGGATGTACCTCTTCGGAGTGAAGCGGACACGCGCCGTCGGGAACCTCGGGATCGCTGTCGCGCGTCCGGGTCTTCAGATCGTCGACGGCGTCCGGAGCATGATGGACTACGAGTTCGGACTCCGGCGGACGGAGCTCGGGCTCGAGATCTCGGGGGTTCGACCCTCCTTCTCCGCCCATGTCGTCGTCCTGGACCGGCCCCGGGGCGGCCCCCACGTCGCCCTGGTGCCGTCCCCCCCCATCCCGTGACGGTCGCCGCAGGAGGGCAGGCGCAACGCGGGGCGCCTCGCTCGGCGGCAGCGAAGTTCTATGAGGGAGCGACGGTCCCCGTCCCGTATATGCAGCTGAGACACCGCGACTCGGTGGACCCGATCGGCGAGGCGTTGAAGTGCGCGGCCCACGCCACGGCCGACCATACCGAGGACCATCCGCTCACGCCCGAGCTGTTCTGGGAGCACCTCTCGGAGGACGGGTTCGGGTTCCCAGGGGATCCGCCCGGGAGCGACGAGCACGGTAGGTTCTTCGCCCACCTCGTCCTCGATCACGCGTACGCTACCGGGGTCGTTGCAGGCAACACGGCCTTGCATCACTATTGGCCGAAGTAACGTCGGCCTGGACCTCTCGGACCACGCGATCGAGGGCCGAAGTCCACGCGTGTGCCTGCGGGACCGGCGGGGGCCCCGCACCGCGACCTCGCTGCCATCGCGTGCCGATGCTAAGGTTGATAGTCCTGGGACGTTTCGGCCCCTGAGTGACGCGACCTCCCCGCGCCCACCCCGTTCCCTGGGCCATCGGATTCGCCGTCGCGACCGCCCTGCTCATGCTCCTTCCCGCTGGGGCGGTCACCCCCGCTCGAGCGGCCGGTTCTCCCGCTGCGGCGCCTTGTACCGGCGCGGCGAGCGTCGCGTGCTCGCATCGCCCGGCAGCCGCCACGGCGACGGTTCATCCGGGTGCTCTCGCGGGCGGGTGGACCCAGCTCTCGATCACCGGGCCGTCGGCCCGGACCCAGCCGGCGATCGCCTACGACCCGACGATTCACGCCATAGTGCTGTTCGGTGGGTACGATTCCAACGTCTACGCGGACAATGACACTTGGACTTTCGCGAACAACAGCTGGACCGACATCACTGCGAACCTGACCACCTCTCCGCCGGCCCGGTGGGGCGCCTCCATGGTCTGGGACGCCGCCGACGGCTATCTGGTGCTCTTCGGCGGCCGAACACTTTCCGGATACTTCAACGATACCTGGATGTTCAACGGCACTGGCTGGGCGAACGTGACCCACGGGGTCGCCCCCCCGGCCCGCTCGCTGTTCGAGATGGCATACGACGCGTTCGACCGAGAGGTCATCGTCGACGGCGGGGCCATGTATGACTTTTCGGCGTACGCATGGGAGAACATCGACAACACTTGGGCGTTCGCCGCCGGGAACTGGACCAATATCTCTTATGCCGCGCCGGGGGGAGCGCTCGATCGCGCCGGCGGCCAGGCGGTCTACGACCCGTGGAACCGTTCCGTCGTCTTCGTCGGCGGAGGGGCGACGACGAACTGGACATACGGGTGCACGCCCATCGATTCGGTCCAGACTTACGTCAATGGAAGCTGGTACGAGTACCCGTCCTCCGTCGGGCCGCAGCAGATCAGCCAGGAGATGCTGACTTACGATTCCCAGGGACCGTACGACTTCCTTTTCGGTGGATTCGCTCCAGTGGCCGGGACCAACGGTAGCTCCTGCCAGCAGCTCAACACGACCTGGGTCCGCTCCGACGGCATCTGGGTGAACATCACCTCGCAGCTCGCTTCGGCTCCCTCGATCCGATACCTCTCCGGGATCGCGTACGACCCCGACCTCCAGGAGGTCCTCCTCTTCGGCGGGAACGGGCAAGGAGCCTACCTCGGCGACACCTGGGTCTTCGTCGTCCCGTCGCTCTCCGTGGCGCTCCAGCCGTCGCGCCTGGACGGCGCCGCCCCGTTGACCGTGCAGTTGGACGCCAATGCGAGCGGAGGGGCCGAGGTCTTCGGATACAACTGGAGCTTCGGCGACGGCAACCACTCGGGGGCCGGGCCGATCGTGTCGCATACTTTCACGACCCCGGACGTCTACAATGTTTCGGTCAACGTTACGGACGCGAACAACCGCTCCAGCGTCTCGAATGTGACGATCAGGGTCGTTGCGCCGCTGTCGATCTCGGTGCAATCGTCGACCACGATCGGCTCCGCCCCTCTCGCGGTCGTGTTCAACGGGACCCACGCCGGTGGGCAAGCCCCCTACCGGTTCAACTGGAGCTTCGGCGACGGCGCCCACGCCTCGGTCGAGAACACGACGCACACGTACCTGACCTCGGGCAACTTCACCGCCACCCTCACCGTGAGCGACTACTTCGGTGATGTGAACCGGAGCTCCGTCGACATCGCGGTGTCGCCGCAGCTCCTCGCCGCCGCCGCGGCCTCCACCGAGGAAGGCGTGATCCCGCTATGGGTGAACTTCACGTCCACCGCCCGCGGCGGGAACGGGGCCGACACCTACCTCTGGACGTTCGGGGATGGCGGCACCTCCACGCTCGCCGATCCCGCGCACGAGTTCCTCGGCGCCGGCAACTACACCGTGAACCTGACGGTGACGGACACGCTGGGCCGCACGGCGAAGGCCGCCGTTCGAGTCGTGGCGCTCGCGCCGGTCGCGGCCTCGGTGGAGGCGGCGCACCTCATCGGCGTGGCGCCCTACTCGCTCACGCTCATCGCCGCCGCGACGGGCGGCGCCGCCCCCTACACGTACTCCTGGAACTTCGGCGACCGAAGCCCCGTCGGCATCGGGGTCTCCGTGGGCCATACGTACACCAATCCCGGGACCTACAATGTGGTCGTCTTCGTCAACGACTCGCGCGGCGACTCGACCCGCGGCACCGCAACCGTCGACGTCGTCGCGGCGATCGCCGCCAAACTGGTGGCCTCGGCCGTCACCGGTGAGGCGCCGGATCCGGTGACCCTCTCGTTCGCAACCTTCTCGGGCGGGGAAGCTCCGTTCACCTACGCCTGGACGTTCGGCGACGGCGCCACGCAATCGGGCGGGGCCGAGGCCAACCACACGTACGAGCGCAGCGGCGCGTATCTAGCGAAGGTCGTGGTCGGAGACGCGTTGGGAGAGATCCTGTCGCCGACGATCTCGTTGACGATCGTCCCGACGGTGAGCGTTACGCTCTTCTCCGGCTTCGGGGCGATCACGCTCGGGGCCACGGCCAACCTCACCGTTCGAGCGTCGGGCGGCCAGGGACCCTATACGTACGCCTGGTCCGGGTTGCCCGCTTCCTGCCCGTCGGAGAACGCATCGAGCCTCAGCTGCACCCCGACCACGGCCCAGAACTTTTCCGTGACCGTGACTATTACGGACGGCTTTGGCCGCAGCGCGTCGGTGAACGGTTCGCTCGACGTGCAGCCGGTGGTCGTACCCCCGCCGGCCGGCGGCGGCGGCAGCTTCCCGATCCTCTATCTGGCCATCGCGTTCGTCATCGGAGCCGTGGCGGTCGCGCTCCTCGCCTACTGGGCGGGACGACGGCGGAGCGCGTCGGCGCTCGGACCGTCGTCCGGCCCGGACGCCCCACCGGAAACGTTCCCTGCGGAATCCGTCGACGAGGCGCCCGCCGATGGCGGCCCGCCGCAGGGCGGCGTAGCCTAGCGCTCGCGGCGCGCGTCCCCGGTCGCTCTACCCCGTGACGCCGCCGGCCCCGCGCGGCACCTAATTGTAGAGGAAGTGGTTCAGGCGGACGTGCGTGCCCTCCGAAGCCCTGGTCTGCAGGCGGCGCTCGCGATGGCCGTGGTCGCTCTGGTCTGCCTATCGGGGACGCATCTGCCCGGAGGATCGGTCGCCGGGCCCGGTCCCGCCCGGCCCTCCTCGCCCGCGACCTCGTTGCCGAACCCCGCCGTGCGGGCGCCGACGACCTCGACCCACCCGGCGGCCCGTTCCGCGACCGCGCGCCCCAGCGCCGAGATCCCGGATTGGACCAACATCACCCCCTCGGCCGGGCGCAGCCCTCCGCCGCGGATCTCCGGCGGCATGGTCTACGACGCCAAGGACGGCTACAACCTGCTCTTTGGCGGGGAGTACGACAACACCTCAACGTTCTCGTTCGACTACTACAACGATACCTGGGCGTTCGCGAACGGCACGTGGAAGGATCTGGACATCAGCGTGGCCCCGTCGCCGAGGTTCGCCTTCGGCCTCGCGTACGATGCGAAGGACGGGTACGTGGTACTGTTCGGGGGTCGGACCGCGACGGACACCGCCCTGAACGACACCTGGACCTACTCGGGGGGTGTCTGGACGAACATCACGACGAGCCAGGCCCCGGCCTCTCGATTCTGGCCGTCGATGACCTTCGACACCCCCGACCAGTTCGTGTTGCTCTTCGGCGGCTATTCTACCGGCATCATCGATCTCAACGACACCTGGAAGTTCGTCGCGGGCTCATGGACGCAACTGTTCGTGGTGACCCACCCGTCCGCGCGCCACGGGGCCGCCATGACGTCCTTTACTCCCGTCGAGAACATCGTGCTCCTCTTCGGCGGCCTGAACTCGGCCAGCTATCTCAACGACACGTGGAGCTTCGTCGACGGCGCATGGATCCTGCTGAACCCATCGACGCCGCCGGACGAGCGGGTCGGGGCCGGGCTCGTCGTCGATCCCGTCCAGCGAGTGGCCGTCCTCTACGGGGGCTATCCCGCGGACTCGTATCCGTACGGGACGTGGACGTTCTCCAGCAATACCTGGACCGAGTACCCTCTCACGAGCACGCCGATCTGGGGGACCGTCTGGGGCCAGATGTGCTACGATCCCACGGACCACTGGGTGCTCCTGTACGAATCGTCCATCCCGGCCACCTGGGTCCTGAACTTCACCAATGGGACCTCGCCTCCTCCGCCTCTCGAGGTCACGGCGTCGGTCGATCCCCTCACCGGGCCCGCCCCCCTCTCGGTAACATTCAACTCGACGGCAACGGGCGGAACTCTCCCCTACCACTATTCGTGGACCACGGGCGATGGGGTATCGTTCACCACGAGGAACGCCAGCTTCCTGTACGCCTCGGACGGCACCTACACCGTCCACCTTTGGGTCAACGACTCGGCCACCGGGACCTTCGTCGACACGTGGACGGTCGTCGTGGGGGGCGGGAACTTCCAGGCGTCCGGCGGGCCGGCCCCGGATCCGGTCGATGTGGGCCAGACGGTGTGGTTCAATTCCACGGCCTCCGGCGGCATTCGGCCCTACACGTTCTCGTGGCACTTCGGGGACGGTGGCTCCGCCTCGGTCGAGAACACGACGCATTCGTATTCGTCGTCGGGCCAATACCCGGTGTCCTTCCGCGGAGAGGATTCGGCGGGCCACTCCATATGGCTCAACACCACGGAGACCGTGAACCCCGCTCTGGCGGTCGTCGCCTCCGTCGCCCCCCTCACCGGTACGACGCCGCTGCCCGTCTCGTTCACTAGCAGCGCCTCCGGGGGCACCGCCCCGTACTCCTTTCATTGGGATTTCGGACACGACTCGGGCACGGGCTCCTCGGAGAACGCGTCCTACTCATACGCGATCGCCGGGACGTACACGGTGAACCTCACGGTGACGGATGCCGTGGGGGCGCAGGTCGCCCGAACCTGGACGATCGACGCGTCCGCACCGCCCCCCATCACCGTCACGGTCTCGGCCTCGACGCTGACGCCGTCCGTCGGCGAGGTCGTGTCGTTCAACTCGACCCCCTCCGGGGGCGTCCCGCCGTACACCTACGCCTGGACCCTCGGAGGCCAGGCCGGAGCCGCCGCGAGGAACACGACCCACGCGTTCCCGTCGGTCGGGATCTACGTGGTCCTCCTGACGCTCCGCGACACCACGGGTGCCTCCGCGATCGCCCAGCTCTCCGTGACGGTGAGCGCGAGCGCCGCTACGACGGCCAACAGCTCCTCGGTCGGCCTCTGGGAGATCGGGATCGGCGTCGTGCTCGTCCTCGCCGCGATCCTGATACTCCTCGCCATCGGGCGGCGCCGCCGGAAGAAACCGGCCGAGGCCGGCGCCCCCACGCCGCCCGCCGGCGTGCCGCCGAGCTGAAAAGGCCCCTTCCGGTCCGGGACTTCCGATGCCCACCGGACGCGATGCGAGCGCGACGCCCGCCTCCCCCGCCCCGCCCGGGGCGATCGCCGGGGGGGAGGAAGGTCCCGGGAACGCCGCCCTATCGGTCCGGAGGATCGCCGAACCCGAGGAGGTGGACCGGCTCCGGCTCTCGGACCTCTCGGACTGGTTCAATCCGTTCCTGGAGCACTTCATGCTCGAATCCCTCCGATGCGGCGGTGAGGTCGCGGTCGCCGAGGAGAGCGGGATCGTGCGCGGGATCTACCTCTACAGCCCGGCCGAACGGATCGCTTCGGTCTTCTCGCGGAGCCGCGCGCTCGCCGAAGAGCTCGCCCGACGGCGGGACGACCTGTCGGTCTACACACCCTTCCCGATGACCCCGGGGGCCGAGCGGTTCACCATCTACTCGATCGCGACCGACCGATGGAACGATCCGGGGAGGTTCTCCCACCCGCTTCGGATCGCCGGCGCCACCGACCGTCCCCGGATCGCTCGGTTCATGCGCGAGGTGTACGGCGTGGTGGACGAACGGTGGATCGCGACGATGCCCGACGCCGCCGAGCGGTGCTTCCTGGTGGAGGTCGGCGGAGAGATCGTCGGGGCCGCCTGGGCCTCCCTCGTAGGGGGACACGGCCGCCTCCACTCCCTCACGGTCCGCCCCAGCTTCCGTCGGCTGGGGATCGGCTCGGAGCTGTTCCGGGCCCGGATGCTGTGGCTTCGGGCCGCCGGCGCGGGGCCGGTGGTGTCGGAGATCTCGGAACGGAACCTCCCGTCCCGGACCGTCGCGGAGCATGGGGGGATGGTGCCGGCCGGCTCGATCTTCCGTCACGAACGGGCGAGCCCCCCGTTGCCCGCGTCGGGGAAGGGTCCCTAGGTCCGCGGGGCCCCGCACTTGGGGCAGACCGTCGCCGTCGTGTCGATGAGGGTGCCGCAGTACCGGCAGTTCGTCTTGACGGTCTCCTTGATGACGATCTGCTGGACCGCCGGTTGACCGGGCACGTTCATGTTCAGTCCCGGTGGCGGCGGGTACGACGTGTTGAAGCTCGTGTACCCCTGGACGGAGTGCCGGGCGAGCGGGGCGGTCCGTCGCCGCGTGAGGGCGTAGACGATCGCCACCAGGACGATCACGACGATGAGGACCAGGACGAGCTCCGCGGCGACCGAGATCGGGCTCGCGACGGCGGGCGGCGGTGTGGGCGGGGCCGTGGCCGGGGTGAGGGCGTAGCTGGTGCTCGTCACCGCCAGCGTGTCGGTCCAAGTGAAGCCATCGCCGGCGCCGTCCGAATCGGTCTCGGTATAGACGTAGCCGACGATGAACCCGGTCGCGGGATCGAAGTAGACCTGCCAGTGGTACGAGGCCGTGAAGACGCCGTAGACATCGTTCCGCGGGTACGATCCCGTACCGTCGCCGTAGATCGTCTTGACCCAGCCTGTCGAGCTCGTCGCGAGCGGGAACGGCTGGTCGGTCGACACGACCGTGAACGCGTCGCCGAGCAGGGAGAAGGTCGAGCCGTTCTGGAGGGAGTGGTCCATGTCGAACCAGACGGTCAGAGCCGCGGCCGACTGACCGGGCGCGGTCTGATTGTCCGAGCCCTCGATGTAATGGTACGTCACCGACGAGAACGTGAACGCCCCGGAGGACGACTGGGTCTGCGAGTAGCCCTGGTTGTCCTCGTCGTGGACCGAGTATTGGTACGACGCGTTGTCGGTGCCGTTCGGGTTGACGGCCGTGACCTGGATGGTCCCGTTGGTGAAGATACCCTCCACGAACCCCGAGTAGTTCCCGGCCCCGTTGTTCACGAGGACCGACTCGGTGTAGGTGAACTGGTTCCCCGCGGTCGACTGGGGGTGGGCGGCCGCCGGCGCGCTTAGGCCCACCAGAAGGACGAGCGCGAGGAGCGCGGACGCGACGAGCCGGTTCATCCGCTGAACCCGCCGCCGAAGCCGTGGACGTGCCCCGGGTGGAAGCCCCCGATGCCGCTGTAGGTTCCGAAGTAGTAGCCGTGGGCCACGATGAGGGGGACGAAGTAGAAGCGGGGGCCGCCGTAGTACCCTCCGACGGGGCCGGGGGTCGCTCGGGCGACGGCCGTCGCATCGAGCTCGCTCACCGTCGCCACCTGGATGCCGTGGAGGAGGCGGATCGACAGGCAGATGAGCTCGGACTGCGCGAGCGGGCCTGTGCGGCGGCCGAGGGTCTCGTACGCCTTCTCGAGCACGCTCAGGGTTTCGTTCGCCTCGAGGACCGGGATGGAGGCCAAGATCGAGGCGCCGACGAGCGGATACTGAAGGTACGCTCCGAGCCCACGAGCGATGATCGCGAGTTTCGTCCCGACGCCCTCGATCGGGAGATCGGATACGGTCAGGTACGCCGAGGAGAGCTCGAGATCCTCGGACAGCTCGTAGCCCCACCCCCGGAAGATCTGGCGCGTCGCCGTGAACTTGGCCGCGAGCTCGTCCAGGGGCTTGTTCACGACGGCGAGCAACGCGGCGGACTCGTACGACTGCGTCAGACGGAGGGTCTGCTGGAGGTTGGCGTCGGCGAAGGTGCCGTCCTGCCGACGGCCCAGGAGGAGAATGGAGGCAATGCCGAGCGACGATTCCTTCGGGACCCCGAGGCTTCGGACCCTCGAGTCGAGCCCCCGGAGCAGCTGCACGTTGGCGTCGATCGGCTGGTCCGAGGCCGAGAGGATCTCGGCCGACATGAGCAGGTTCTCCTCGTTGCCGGCGAGGGGGCGGAGCGCCTGGTACGCCGACAGGAACGTCGGGACCTTCGTCTGGGGGTTCCCCGTCGACTTCGCGAGCCCGATCGCGATGGCCCAGAGATAGGATCGGTCGACGCTGGAGAGCGAGCCGGTGAGCCCGCTCATGTAGCCGGCGCTCTGGTTCGCGAGGTCGTCGAGCTCGCGGTTGACCGCCTGGGCCTGGGTCCAGTACGCCGCGAATTCGTCGTCCTGGGCGCGATACAGCGCGACGCCGAGGTCCCGGAGCGCCATCGCTCCGAGGCCGGTCAGGGCAACGTAGCCGCCCGAGTAGCCGGACATCCCGTCGAGGAGGGAACGCTTCGCCGAGAGCTGGGCGAACGTCTGCTCCTGGGCCTGCATGTCCGCATCCGTCGCCTGGAGCTGGCTCACGGCCTGGGACTCCTGGGCCCTGTCGGAGTCCTGGCGTTGCCGGCTCTCGAAGTGGAACAGGATCGACCGGGTCCGCTGCGACTCGTGTTGGACCTCGGCCGCCAACCGGGCATGCTCGGCCCCATCCCGAAGGATCGCGTCGCGGATGGTGGCGAGGCCCTCGACCTCCTTGTTGAGCGCGGCGATCGCGTCGGTCGAGAGGAACTGGACCAGCCCGAGCTGCTGCAGAGAGGCGAAGTCGGTCGCGGGGAAGGTCGCGGTGACGTTCCGGGTGCGCACGGAGTCAAGGAACGCGAGGGTATCGCGACAGTTCGACACGTTATCGGTCGACCAACGGAAAGCGCGTATAAAGTGATTCCTCGCGGAGAGGGTTCCGGACCTCCAAGAACAGGCTCCGACCCTCGAGGAGCGGGCGAGCGAACGGATCTTCCCGAAGAGCCTCGAGGACGATGGATTCGAACTGCTCGCGCCGGTTGGCGGGGTCTCCGAACCGTCGGCGGCGCTCGAGGTCCAGTTGCTCGTAGGCGAACATGAACTCGTAGAGCGACCGGTAGATCTGGTCCTCGATCTTCTCCGGTACGCCCGACGCCCCCACGGAGACCTCGTCGATCCCTTCGAGATCGACGAAGTACGTGGACCCGTTGGGGGCGATGACCGCGTCCTTGTCGAGCCAGACGTCGTGGAAGTCGAGGCCGTGGTAGGAGGTTCCCTCGGGTCCGCGCGCGAGCGTCCGTGCGAAGAGCGTCAGCATCGCGACGGTGCTCCGGACGAACTGGATCTCGAACCGCCGCGCCTTCGCCGGCGAGTCGAGCCCGAACGCGTCGAACAGCGCCCGAGCGCCGTTCCCGACCGTGCTCCTCGAATGGAAGTAGATGCGGACGTTCGACGGCACGAGGCGGAGCTCCTGGACGATCCGGCCCCGGAACTTCCGGTACCAGTAGATGCTCCGCAACTGCTCCTGGAGCGGCGCCGGAAGGAACGCGATCTTCACGACCGGGGCGATGAGGAACCCCGCGATGCTCGTCAGGTCGGCCCGCTCGGAGACGCGCAGGGCGGTCCGGGCGTGTTCGAGCCCCTGGCCCCCGTACGGCGAGCCTCGGAGCCAGAGCTCGCCGGTGATCATCCGGTCGGTCTCCTGGGCCTGGGTCCGGCCGAACCGCTCTCGCAGGGTCGCGTCGTCGCTCAGCGATGCGGCGAGCTCGCGGTCCAGCCGGGCCGAGGAGAACGGATCGACCGCGGAGCCGATCCCCTTGACCGAGAGGTAGAACGGGACGTCATCGAGCGTCGCGATCGGGTCGGGCAGGATCGCCCCCCGGTTGTCGTCCTCGATGAACTCCTGCGTCGACAGCGGAGGTGCGTCGAGGAGCGCGGCAACGAGCGAGGGCAGGTAGACCCGATCGAGCTGCGGCAGCGGGAACTCGTGAAACCGCGCGCTGGCAATCGTCTCGGCCGGATACGAATGGAGGGTTACGGGGAGTCCGCTCAGGCGCATCCGATCACCTCTGCCAGTCGACGGTCGTCGCGCTCCACTTCCGGCGGTTGGCCAGCCCCGGCCCTGCCGCGATCGATCGGCCCTGGGCCTCGCCGGCCCTGCCCGGTCCAGCGACTCTCGACCGGAAGAGGAGGGAAGCGCTAGGCCCCGCTGTCCCTCCGGCCCCGTTCTCCCTACGTTTCGCCAGCGCGCGGGGACCCATGGTCGTCGGCGGGTGGAGGGTCCCGCGGCTATCTATCCTTCACCGCGAGGCCGACCGGGCTCGAGAACTCGTTCCGGCCCCCGGAATCCATCCGCCAGGTAGTTCCCTCTCTTGGGACCAATCGTGACCTTATATCTCGCCGTCACGGTCCGGGTCCGTCGAGGCTACCGAGGATGGGTAAAGCCCGGAGCCGTCCCCGCGCGGACGCCGCCCTGAACACATCGCGCGCGTTGGCCGTGCCGCCATCGGGTGACGATCATCAGGAACGACGCCTCCGTCGGCTTCGGGCTCCCGCCGACGTGCCGGCGACGGAAGGACTCTTCATCGCCGCGCTCCGCATCCGGATCCCGGCCTCGACCTGGAACGGTCCGTTCTCGAAGGCCCATCCGCACATACGGCTCGAGGCGCTGAACCGGTCCGACGTCACGCCCGACGTCTCGGTCTCCGACTATTGGATCAGCGGCGCCCCTCCCGGCCATTGGGCGAAGGAGCTGCTCTCGTACGACGAGGTCCTCAAGGTGGACAGTCTGGCCGAGGTGGGGGGTGGGTGCGTCTACCGGGTGACGTACCAGAACCCGCCGATCGTCTACCTGTACCGACGCCTCAGCCTCCCGCTCCAATTCCCGCTCCGCATCCAGGCCGGGATCATCGAGTGGGAGGTGGTCGCGCGCCGCTCCGAGTTCGAAGAGGTGATGAACTACGCGCGCGGCATCGATCCGGGACTCACGATCGTCTCGATACGCCGCCGTCCTCTGCGCAATCATCTCCCCCTGCTGACGGAGTCCCAGCAGTCGTTGCTAACCCAGGCGATGGCCGCCGGGTACTTCGCTGTCCCGCGAGGGATCTCGCTCACGGAGCTCGCCCGACGGCTCCACCGCAGCAAGTCGTCCGTCTCGGAGGGGATCGCGCTCGTCGAGAAGAAGCTCCTCGAGAGCGTCATGCGTTCGGGGATCATGGGCCAAGGGCCGTCGAACGAGGCCGTCACCGAGGCGTAGTTCGGGCGCCCGACGGGAGTTCCGGGCACCCGAACCCGTTCGGGGACCCGAAGCGGTTCGGGAGGGGCTCATGCCGCGGCGACGGTCCTAGAGGCTCGAGGTCCCAGGCCGACGGTCGCGACATCTCCAGCGCCGGTGCCACCGCCGCCCGGCCACGGCCAGTCGATCCTCGTCTACGGGTCCGGCTCCGGCGCGGCGGCGCTCTGGGCTGCCGGCCTCGCGCATCGGACCGACCCGTCGTTCGCGTGGGCCGACCTCACGCCCACGCTCCCCGGAGCGCAGAAGGACGATCGCCTCCTGATGGCCCGAAGTTCGACCGGCACGTGGATCAACGGGGCGCGTCCGGAGGACGCCCGACCCCCGACGGTCTCCCTCAGCGCGGTCGAGGCGCTCGTGCGAGACGTTCCAAGGACCGAGGGCGGCCCGGACCGACTTAAGGGGTTCCTCGGTCTCCCCTCGCTCGTCCAGCTCCTCGCCGCCCGGGCGACCCGCCCCGACGGAGGGGCCACCATCGTCGTCCTCGGGATCGACGCGATCCCACCCTCGCTTCTCGCCCGAACCTTCGGAGCGCCGGAGCTTCACGCGACGGTCCGACGCGAGGGGATCACCTGCGTGGTCACGTACCGGGGCACCCCCTCCCCGAGGCTCCTCGAGCGTTTCGACGCCGCGTTCCGGATCGACGCCCCTCCCGGCGGCGATTGGTCGTCCACCATCGTGCAGGCGACGCGGGGCGCGTTCCCGCCCGAGCTGCACCACGCCCGGCTTCTGAAGGAGCAGTGGTCGGTGCTTGACCTCTCCGTCGCCCTGCTCGGACTCTGGATGCCCCCGGGCTCCGTCCCGCGTCGGCCTCGGTAGCGCCCCCCCATCGGCGCGGCGGGAGCCGCAGAGGGCCCCCCGACCGAGGAGCCGGCGGGGCAACGACTATATCCGCACGCGATATAGATGGGCCGTGCACCCCGCGGCCCGGCTCTTCCTCTACCGGATCCAGCGCGAGCTGCGCCGCGGCGTCCTGCCGATCTGGATCCTCGAGGAGCTTGCCTCGGGACCGTCGTACGGGTACGAGCTGCTCGTCCGGCTTCGCGCCCGCCACGGCGCGGATCTCCCGGTCGGCCCGTCCTCCCTCTACCCCGCGCTTGCCCGACTCCGGGCCGCGGGTCTCGTCCGGAGCTTCCATGGGACCACCAGCCGCGGACCCCTGAGGAAGTACTACGAGCTCTCGGAACGCGGCCGCGCCATGCTGCCCTCGCTCCAGGACCTCAGCCTCGTGGGGCGAGGCCGTGTCCGGACCCATTCGGGCCCGATCGTTGGCGGAGGCGAGCTGAGGTCGTGATGGCGGCATCGACGTCCGGGCCGAAGGAGCCGGTCACGCGGGCGGACCCCGGACCGGGCCGGAGCCACCTATGGGCCGCCGTCCTCGGGATCCTCGGGGTCGGCGAGCTCCTCGCGACGTGGGCGTACTTCAAGGACCATGTCACCGGCCCGGTACCCGACCACTTCGGTCCGACGGGAACGGTCAACGGAAGCGTCTCCACCGCCGGCCTCCTCACGGCGGACGTGGTGCTCGTCGCCCTCACCTCGCTGATGATCTTCACGCTCCTCGCCTGGACGACGCGATCGGCCCCGCTCCGCCTTCACCATGGATCCTCGTTCGATCGCCCGCTCCTCACCCTGCTCGCGTCCATCGCCGTCGTGAGCACCCCGCTGACCTACGCGGCGTTGCTCTGGAACGCGGCGGGCGGAGCGCCGTTCTCGGGCGGCGCGCTGTTCCCTACCATCACGCTCCTCGGGGTCGTTCCCGTCGTGGTCGCGCTCCTCGCCCTGCTCGCCGGACGCGGTCGGGGCCTGCCGGTGAGACCGGACCCGCTCCAGCGCGCCGGGGCCGCACCCGTCCGTTTCGGCGTGGGGCCGCCGATCGAGCTGCAGTGCGCCGCGTGCGGGTCGACGTTCACCCTCGCGGCGTTCCCCCTCTTCGCCCCGCACATGGCGATCCGCGGTCGGGGCTCGCTCTATGTTCGCTGCGCCCGATGCAGCGAGGTCGGCTGGTGCGCCGTCGTCCGCCGCCTCGCCTGAACGGTTACGCTAGCTCGCGACCCGGAACTCCGCGAGGAGCCGGTCCGAACCGGCCGGGTCCATCAGCGCCGGGTTCACGGGCAGGAAGAGTCGCGCCCCGCTTTCGACGGCGAGTTCGTGGAGCTCGTGGAGGAACTCAAGGGTGCGTGTGGCGCCGTGGATCCGGACCAGATATTCGACGCCCTCGAGGTAGGCGGCCCGGCCGGGGCCCGAGCCGAGGAAGCTCCGAAAGAGCGCGCGGAGAGTATCCAGGTCGCCCGGGCGGATCGAGCCTTCCCGCCCGACATTGGAGAGCCATACGATGCGAACGTTGCGCGATCCAAGATGGGCTCGAAGTCGTTCGGGGAACTCGCGACTGAGGCAGAGACCCGGCGCGCCGGATTCGGTCAGTTCGAGGAACGCGGCCCAGGGGCGGTCCGCCGTCGCCTCGCTCCAGACCTCCACTCCCAAGGGCGGCGCCGGGCCCGTCGGTGCTTCGGGCGCCTCGGGCAGCGGGGCGGCCGCCGGCGGGGCCGGCTCGTCCGGACCGTTCGGGACCGCGATCGGCGGAGCCGGGACCTGGGGGGCCGGAACCGGGACCGGCGGCGCGCGTTCCAGTGCCGGGGGTTCCACGGCCGGGGAAGGCATCGGCTCCGGTCGCGCGACCAGGGCCGCCGGAGAGGTCGGACTGCGAACGGAGAGTAGAGGCACGGAAGCTCGAGGCGGCGCCAGCACGGTCACGGTCGCCGGCGCGGGGATCGGCGGAGTCCGAACGGCATCGGCGGTCGGGGGGATTGTCCGCGGAGCCAGTTCGCCAGGCTCGGTCGGCGCCGGAGGCGAAGCTGGCTCCGGGTCCTGCGGCGGCGAGGGCGGCGGACGGGTGCGCGACGGAGGCGTGCCCCCAAAGCCGCGAACGATCGCCGCCGCGACCACCGGGCCGAAGCCCGGGACGTCGACGAGCTGCTCGTACGGCGCGTGGGCGACTGCGTCGAACGAGGTGAGTCCGCTCTCCCAGGCCTGCGCGAGCTTCGACGGCCCGACGATCGGCCGGCCGAGCGCCTGGTCGAACGCCACGACGGCGTCGCGGATCGCCGTCTCGCGGGCCCGAAGGGCGTCGTCGAGGAAGTCGGTCGCCACGTCGTCGACGATCGGCCGGCCGACCACCCGTAGGCGGGCGCGCCGGAGCCGAACCGGCCGGTGGCGGGTCTTCGGCGGGACGGGCAGGCCCGGGATCCAGATGGCCCAGCGCGCGCCGCGTCGCGTTCGGCCGAACGTCGTCTCGGACTCCAGGAACCTCGCCGGGTCGTTCGCCAGCGCGATCTCGACCCCCTGCAAGAGACGGCTGAGGGCGGCCGCGTGCTTCGCGAGCTCCTCCCCGAGCGATCCGGGGGCCGAGATCTCGACGCGGTCGATGGCCGAAGGCGCGGGGGCCTTCTCGATCCGCCGTCGCAGCGTACGGAGGACCCGGAAGCCGTCGGGCGACAACGCTGGGGGGGCGGCGTCGCCACGGCCGGGAAGGTCCTGCGGAAGGGTGACGAACAGGTCGCCGTGCGCCCACGAGATCGGAACGATCCCCTCGGGCAGCGCCTCGATGATCTCGATCATGTTCGGGGAGATCGGGAGGGGGTGGCCCTCGAGCACGAGCTCGAGCGTGCGGGTCCGCAGCGCCTCCTGGAGCCGGACCGGGTTCATGCCTTCGATCATGCGCAGCATCCGTTGGGCCTGGAACGGGTACGCCTTCTGCAGCTCCTCGGGAATGGGGCGGGCCCGCACCTGGTTTCCCTCCCACGGCTGCGACGGGGACGCCACCTCGACCCGGTCCACTCCGGCGAGGCGTTCAAGCACCGCGTGCTCCGCGCGAAGTTCGGTGCCGGCGGCGTCGTCGGCCACGGCGAGGACGATCGACGTCAGCCGGGCTCCCGCCGGAAGACCGAGCTCCGTCCGGTAGTCGTCGAGCGTCGTCACGACCGACCGCCAACGGGCGTACGCCTGTTCGATCCGCGCGTCGAGCAGCAGCTCCTGTCCCGGAGCGAAGGTCCTTTCGAAGAGGCTCGCGTTGTCCCCGCGGAACGCCCGGTGGATCGACTCCGCCAGGAACGGGGCGATCGGGGCGTAGAGCTCCGCCCAGAGCGGAAGGACGTGGCCCAGCACTCGGTAGGCGGCGACCTTTCCGGCGGAGACTCCGGGGCTCTCGAGGCGGGGTCGGGCGATCGGCAGGTAGCCGGCCCGCAGCTCCTCCTCGAAGAAGCGGGTGAGCCGGTCCTGGGCCGCCTCGATCGAGCCGGCCTCGTAGGCGCGGTGCACCTCGGCGCGCATCCGCTCGAACAGCGAGAGGAACGCCCGATCCTCCTCCAGAAGCTCGGCCAGGCGGCCCGAGATCGGGCGCGGGTCGTACTCGAAACCGTCGTGCAAGCATCCGTCGACCACCTGGCGGACGACCTGCCAGATCTTCCGGAGGCGACGCTCCTCCTGCCGGCGGCGGTCGCCGAGCTTCGGGTCGTCGGCCCTCGGCGGACGCTCGGTGCGAAGCACTGCGGCGCGCAGCGCGTCGGAGGGGCCGTCGAGCGGTGAGCTGGCGCCGTCCTCCTCGGAGGGGAGCGTCGCCAGGGGGACGGTCCGGACGTCGCCGGGCGTCACCCCGGCCCCGACGAGCGCGACCGCCTGAAGGACCATCGTCGGTGCCTTCCGGCGGTCGGCGAGATAGAATCGGATCGGGTCCCCACCGGGGAACGGTCGATCGAGCGCCCAGATCGCCAACGGCTCCTCGAAGGAAGGCAGGAGCCGGCGTCCCACCGTACGCCAGTTGGCGCCGCACGGGCACCGCTCGGCGCTCGAGGTCGTCGGGGCCAGGCGTCCGCACTGGCCGCACTCCAGCAGCCGCGGTACGCCGGAGACGTCGGAGGTGCGCCACTCGCTGACCGGCCAGGCCACCGGGTCGTCGGCCTTAGGGAGCGCGTCGGGCGTCGCGACGCGGGCCAGCCGCGCGCGGACCTCCGGCGAGGCCGCGCTGGCGTCGAAGCACCACGCGCGCGACGGCTGCCAGTACAACGAGCTCCCGCAGACCGCGCAGTGGGGTACGCCCCGGTGCACCCGTAGCTGCGCGAACAGGAGCCCGGACTCCCCGAGGTCCCGCAGGACGAACGCCTCTGCCACGTCGACGGGGAGGCCCGCGTACTTGTGCTGCAGGTCGCGGACCAGCAGGCCGTCGGGTCCGACGACCGGCCAACCCGGGATCCCGAGCTGGGCGGCGACGGAGGCGTCGCCCGCGCCGTGGGCCGGAACGAGGGCGACGACGCCCGTCCCGGAATCGTCGACCTCCGACGACGCGGCGATCTGGCCGGCCGGGACCGGCAGGCCCGCGAGCGTGGGGAACTCGACGGCGAGGGGATGCTCGTAGCGAAGTCCGGCGAGGGTCTCGCCCTTCCGCTCCTCGAGGACCTCGATCTCGGAGCCCTCGAGCCAGCCCCGGAGCCGGTCGAGGGCGGATCGGAGGACGAGGACGACCTCTTCGTGACCGCGGCGTCGGTACTTCACGCGAACGTACGGCAGGTCCGGATGGACCAGCACGGCGCTCGTCCCCAGGAGCTTCCACGCGGAGTCGATCCAGACGAGGAGGCTGGTCCGGGGCGGCGGGCCATCGAGGAGGAAGCGGACGAGATAGGCATCCCCGTCCTCGGCCGCGTAGACGATCCCCTCCGGGGAGCGGGGGGCGCGGCACGCCGGGCAGGAGCGGACCGGCCCCTCGCGGCTGACGAGGAGGCCGGACGCCGCGAGCCGGTCGACGAACTCCTGGATCAGGACGGGCCGCGCGACCTCCCCGAGCAGGTCGATGCGGCCGCCGCCCACCCAGACGCCCGCGGCCAGCAGCGCCGCGCGGAGCGTCGCCAAGGCGGGATGGTCGCCCCGGCGCGTGATCAATCGGGCCCGACTCGGATGGCCCTCGAGGGTGAGGAAGCGGGCCTCCGCGTCGGCACGGATCGCACGCTGGAGAAAGGAGAGGGCGGTGTCCGTCGCGGCGAGACCGCCGACGACCTGGTGGAGCGGAGGACCCGATCCCCGCGTGAAGTCGCCGGTCGGCGGAGGAAGGGATCGAGCCTTCCAGAACGCGGAGACGTCCGCCTCCACCTGGGTCGCATCGTACCGCGCCGGAAGAGAACGCATCGAAGGCGCCGCCCGACATCAGCCGGGGCAGCGCTGGATTCGTGCCCGACGGGATAAAACTTGCCGACTGCCGCGCAGGGCCCAGGGGTCGGACCGGAGCGCGGTCCCCGCCGTATCCCGGGCGGCGAGCTAGGGCGTCGCGCCGTGTCGGACGGGGTGCCGAAGACGCTCGAGGTCGCGCCAGAGCCCGTCGATCTCGGCGATCGCCTCGGTCGGAGAGGTCTCGCCCACTCTCGGCTCCACGGGAGGGCGACGTCCGAGCCGCGACCGAGGAGGATCGTATCTCAGAGGTGCGAAGGCTTCCGGGGAATCCTGGATCCCCACATCCTCGCTGGTCTCGACCCAGATAGGGAGGGTGGACGAACGGGGCCGGGGTCGTTCGACCGACGGCGGCGAGGTCGCGGGTACCTCGCTCGCCGGGATCGATCGTCGTCCGGGTCTCGAGGGGAGGGGGGCGGCGGCGATCGCGGCCGGCTCGTCGCTCGATCGCCCCTGGTCTGGTGCATCGGGCTCGTCGATAGATACCGACACCGTCGCCCCGATCGCGGCGATGACGGCGAGCGCGGCGAACAGCCCCCAGATCTCCATCGAGCCGACGACCGCCGGCTTGGAGGAGAGGCGAAGCGTGACGGCGATGGCGGTACATGCCACCGACGCGAAGATGAGGGGCATTGCCTCCTCGAGACGCTGCCGAGGCGAGCGGGACGACGGCGGGGCCTCCGGGGAGTCGCCTTCCTCGCGGGTCGTCCTGGATGGGGCCGAAGGGTCGTCCTCCGATGCCTGGAGAGAAGTCGGCCGTCGCCCACTTGGATGAGGGCCCGGATGCGGTGCGGGCAGAGGGTCCCATGGACCGTCCGGCTGGGACAGTGCGTCCGGAGGCTCCACCGCGTCGTCGAGCCACGGGCGACGGGGCTCGGGGGAGCGCGTCACGGGCACCCGGTAGTGGTGGCACACGCGGAGAGCGTGGAGTCCACGACCTTCACGGTCGGAAGCACGGTCGTGGCGAGATCGACGAGGAGGTTCACGTCGACCGTCTGGCCCGCTAGCGCCGTCGTGGTTCCCGAGGAGAAGTACCCCGTGATCGAGAACCACACCGCGCCGATCTCGACGGCGAGTTCCACTGCGAACCCGAACGCCTTCCCCGTGGCGCCCGGCGGCTGGGTGAGGGCGAGTTCGAGCCGCTCGGCGTAGTGGCCGACGGTGAGGCGCGGGACGGAGGCGCCCCGGTACGAGTCGTTGCACGTCCCGACGGCGCAGGCGGGAAGCGTGGTCGTCGCGCCCGCCACGCCGTGCGCGCCGGCCGAGAGGACGCCGGCGCGCCGGTCGAACGCCATCGCCGCGGTCACCTTGAGGAGACCATGTCCGACGACGGTGACGGCGGGGAGGGAGTTCACCCCCTTGTGGAGGAGCACGTTCGAGCCCTTGAAGACCGTCACCGTGGTCTTCGCGAACGCGGCCGTCGGCAGCAGGAGACCGACGATAAGAAGCGTGATCAGCGGAAGCAGGAGGGCGCGCCCGCGAGGAGAGCGCGGGAGCGAAACGGCCCAGCGCACGTGAGCCCGACGAGCAGGGGAGCGCGGGTACGGAGCTCCGAGTCGAGCAGCGCTGAGCGGACGAGCGCCCGGGAGCGCCCGGACGCACCTGGAAGGAGGAAGTGGTTTCGGAGGGGCTCGCGCCCCTCCGTTCGGCCGGGGCGGCGTACGACTCGGGTCCTTACGGGCACGCCGTGGCGCTGGAGCACTGGTTGAACACGACGTTCACCGAGTTGATCACCGGCGCCGAGGTCGTCCCAAGGTCCACGAACAGGAACACCGTGATCGTCGAGGTCGTCACGACCGCCGTCGAGCCCGTCGCGAGGTAGCCGATCGCGCTCACCGTGGAGGTCGAGACGCCCACGGTGATGGAGACCTGGAACGCGAGGTCGAAGCCGATGCTGTTGGCCGCCGCGCCGGCGGGCTGCGTCACGGACAGGACGATCTGCTCACCGAAGTCGCCCGTCGTCTCGGTGGCCGGGCTCGCCGTGATGAAGTTCCCGAGCGGGCAGGGGGCCGCCGAGCACGTCGCGAGCGCATGGGGCGTGCCGTCGAGGCCCGTCGCACCGGCCGTCTGGGTGCCGCTGGTGCCGGATCCCGTCATACCCGCCGTCAGGACGACCAGCTGCTCCGACGTGACCGTCGCGGCGGAGAAGCCCGTCGGCGCCGGCGTCTGGGTCACGTTCGTCGACTGCTGGGGGCTCAGGGTCGTCACAGACGTTGCCGCGAGCGCATAGCCCCCGACCATCGCGACCATCGCGGCCGCGGTGATCAGGTAGATCGTTCGCTGTCGGTTCTTCGTTGTCATGGTTCCTAGTCCCCCTGCGGGGCATCGAATACTGGTGCCAATACGTATTTATGCGTATTGGAGAAAACAGGCCCGCGGGGCGGGCGTAGACCGCCGCGACCGCGCGCGGTACCCCACCGCGGCCCGTCCGAGGACAACTCTTATCAAGCCGACGCCCTCATCGCCCGCCGGGAGACACCATCCATGGCGTGGACGCAGCAGGAGGTCCGCGAGCTCAAGGAGGGCCGGTACATGCTCATCGACGAAGAGCCCTGCCGGATCATCGGCATCCAGACCTCCAAACCGGGGAAGCACGGCGAAGCGAAGGCCCGGATCGACGCCGTCGGACTGTTCGACGGGTCCAAGCGCAGCGTGGTGTACCCGGTCAAGCACAAGGTCCAGGTCCCGATGATCGGGAAGCGCACGGCCCAGGTTCTGTCGCTGACCGAGGCGGAGGTCCAGCTCATGGACCTGGAGAACTACGAGACCTTCTCGCTGCCGCTCGAGGCCGAACTGAAGGGACAGCTCACACCCGGAGGGGAGGTCCAGTACCTCGATGCGATGGGGAAGCGCCGTATCACGCGCACCTAGGAGCCTCGGGTACCCCGACCGCCGCGCCTTGCGGCCCGCCCCATCTATTATATCGTGGGCCCGGCATGAATTCCCGTACGGGCCTCGTCCCGGTGGGCGTCGGGCCTAGTACACGGGGAGGCGCAGGCCACGACCGGTTCCGGAGGGCTTGGTTCCCTCCCATCGTCCCGCCTGACCAAGATCCTTCAGGAGAAGGCGGAGCTTCTCAAGCGCCAGCGTCAGACCGCCGAGCAGACCTTCCGCGACGCCCAGAAGCACGCGAAGCTCCTGATCGACCTCGGGATCGCCGCCCCGGAGGCCGCGGAACGGGAGGCGACCATCGTGGCCCTGGTCCGGAAGACCGACTGGGAGACCGTCGAGGTCCAGGCGAAATCGTACCTCGAGTACCTCACCCGGGCCACCCAGATCGGATTCGAAGTACGACGGGCGGAGCTGGCGGGGCTCGCGGACCGGATGCGTCAGTATGGGGTCCCTCTCCCGGCGGACCTCGCCGACACCCTCGCCGGAGCGACCGCTCCCGTCGCCGGCGGTGACTGGTCGGGTTCCCTCGGGGCCTTGGCGCATCTTCTCGAGATCCTCCAGAGCGCCGAGACCGCTTTTTCGCAGTCGATCCGGGCCCGAGGCCAGGCGCTCGCCGAGTGGGCGGGCGAGTCGCCCGATCGCCTTCCCGCCCTCGACGGCCGATTGCGCACGGCCCTGGAGCCGCTGCGCGAGGGCCGGGTGCCGGAGGCCCTCGAGCAGGTCAACGACGCGGTCACCCACGAGCTCCCGAAGGCCGTCGCGCGACGCGAGGCCGCCCGCAACGACGGGACGGCGCTGCTCTCCGCCGCCCGGGACCTGGGCCTTCCCAACGACGTGCTCCAGCAGGCCCTCCGGGCCGACGCCGAGGCCGCGCCCATCGATTGGAAGGCGTCGGTCGACGTCGTCGAGACGACGAGCGCGCAGGTCGGGGAGGCGCTCCGCTCGCGGGTGGGCGCCACGCTCGAGTCCCTCCGGGCCACCCTCGAGGCGCTCCGGGAGTACGGCGTCGACCCGACCGATGCGCTCGCCAGCATCGGCGAGCTCCTCGGGGCGGTCGGGACGGCCCCCCCGAACCAGGTCCCCCGCATCCTCGAGCAGGCCCGATCCATCACGGAAGAGCCCGTCGTCGGGATCGTCGCGAGCCTCATCGACACGGTTCGGCCCCGGCTCGTCGAGGCGCGCCGCCTCGGCCGGGATCCGAGCGACGTGTTCGCGACGATGAACCGGGCCCGCGAGGCCCTCCGGCTCAAGATCTACTCCGAAGCGCTCGCGGCGAGCCAGGAGGCCCTCGACCGGGTCAGCGGCCTCACCGCGGACCTCGACGCGGCGCGCGAGGAGGCCGAGTCGCTCGCCGACCTCGTGCGCCGTCTCGAGGGCGCGGGGTTCCCGATCGACCGGTTCGCTCAGGCGCTCCAGCGCATCCGGGACGATCTCGCCGCCGTCGAGCTGCCGGCGGCGCAGCAGGGGCTGCGCGAGACCCTCAAGACCCTGGGTCAGGAAGCGGCCCAGTTCTTCTCCGGCCGTCTCGCCATCGTCGAATCGCTGCTGCCGTTCGCGCGCGAGCGCGGGTTCCTCCCCGAGGGCCTCGAGGAGGACCTGGCCCTCGTCCGACGCCAGCTCGATGACGGCCTCATCGCGGACGCCGGCGAGCGCCTGAGCGGTCTCGAGGTGCACCTGCGCACGTCCGCCGCGCCGTTCATCGCCCGACGGATCGAGGAGCTCGAGAAGGGATTCTCGGAGATCCCGGACGAATCGCTCCTGACCCCGGTCCGACGGCTCCTCGCCGACACCGACGTGAACCTGCGCGTGCGCGAGGACCTCGCCGCGTCGGCGGAGAGCCTCAAGCACGCCGAGCGCGAGTTCACCTCGGTCTTCGCCGCCCATGCGTCGGCGATGGTCGAGCTCCTCGAGGAGGAGCGCCGGACGCTCGAGTCGATGGGCGGGGCCGGCGATGAGATCCAGCGCCAGATCGACGAGGTCCAGCAGATCTTCAACATGGGCGACTTCGTCAAGGCCTCGCGCGCGTCGCAGGAGATCCGGACGCGCGCGCACCAACAGCAGCTCCTCCGGAGCGAGGACGCCGTCTCGCACGCGAAGCTCGCGCTCGTCGAGGTCGGCAAGATGGGGGTCGACGCGGGCCCCCTCCGCGCGACCCTCGACGGGGCCCTCGATGCCGGTCGGACCCAGCGCTACGCCGAGGCGTACCGGATCGCGAGCGAGACCCAGGAGGCGGCGCTCCGGCTCAAGGCCAAGGCCCAGTCGATCCTGGACGGACTCGCCGCCGCGAACGAGCTGTTCCAGGAGCTCAAGCAGGGCGGCGTGAGCATCGACGCCCACCGGGAGAAGATCCGGCTCGCCCAGGTCGCCTACCAGGCGGTCGACTTCGACGGCGCGAAGGACACGCTCGATGTCCTGATGGCGCTGATGCGCTCGGAGCAGGCGAACGCCGAGACCCGCCGCCTCCTCACGGAGTCCCAGCTGCTGCGCGAGGACGCCCAGCGGCTCTCGGTCCCGACGGACCCTTTCGTGGGCAAGATCGCCGAGGCCCAGTCGGCCCTCGACGACGGCCGGTCGTCCGACGCCCTCCAGAAGGCCCGGCACGTCGAGGCCGAGCTGGTGGAGATCCTTCGGCCGGTCCTCACCGAGAACCTTCGGACCCTCGAGCAGGACCTGGAGATCGGCCGTTCGGCCGGGCTGGACATTGCGGGGGTCGTCGAGGCGTTGGGAGAGGCCCGACGGCGCCTCGGCCTCCCCGTCCCGGTCGGCGTGGCCGAGATCGTCGAACGCGCCCGCTCGAACCTCGTTGAGTCGCGCGGCTTCATGGAGCACGCGGACCGCGCCTTCAAGCGCGCCGCCGAGGCGATCAACCAGGCCGAATTGGTCCACGCGCCTGTACCGAATGCCCGCGAGCGCCTCGCGGCGGTCGAGTCGGCGCTCAAGCGACGGGACTACGTCCGGGGGATCGAGCTCGCCTCGACGCTCGAGCGCGAGATGATCCAGCTCACGTATCAGCAGGTCTCCAAGGCCCTCGCCGGCTTCCAGGCGGTGCTCGTCCGGGCCCGCCAGGAGGGCGGGGACACGTCGGTCGCCGAGAACCTCCTCATGCAGGCCCGCACGGCGCTCGAGGAGGGGCGACCGCTCGACGCGCTGCAGCTCGCGGCCCGCAGCGAGTCGGAGGTCGAACGCGTCGAGCTTCAGGTGCGGATCGCCCAAGCGTCGCTCAAGACGATCGAGGAGAAGGTGGCCGTGGCCGAGCGCGAGGGGCTCAAGGCTCCGGTGGCCCACGAGAAGCTCCGGGAGGCCCAGGAATCCTTCCGCGACCGGCTCTACCCGATCGCGCTCGAGCTCGTGATCGACGCCTCGGACTCGCTCGCGTTCTCGCGCGACGTCCATCGGCGCGCCCGCGATGCCCTCGACTCCGCCGATCGTCAGATCAAGGAGGCACTCGAGCTCGGCGCGGACGTCGGGGAGGTCGTCCCGGTCCTTGACGCGGCGCGCGCGGCGCACGGCGCGGGCGAGTACCCCGACGCGACGCGCCGGGGGCGCGAGGCCGCCGAGATGGGACGCTGGGCGATCGAGCGGCTCTACGCCGGCTCGCTCGCCGATCTGCGGCAGCTGACCGAGGGCGCCCGCGCCGCCGGGCTCACGGACGAGCTCGCGAGCGCCGCGAAGAGCCTCGAGGAGGCCGAGACGGCGCTGCAGACCCGGGACTGGAAGCACGCGGGCGATCTGCTCCGGACGGCGCGCGACCTCACGACCACGGCCATGACGGCCCGCATCGACGCTCGGACGTCCGAGGTCGAGGCGCTCTATCGCGAGGCGGGGACGGCCCCGGAGGCCGAGGTCCAGCTCCGGGACGCGGCCCGGGGTCGGATCGCCGAGGCCCGCGGGCGGGCCGCGTACGCCGACGCGCTCGCCGTCCTACGGGACGAGGAGACGCGCCTCGAAGCGTTGCGACGGACCGAGCTCGAACGCCGCGTGAACGGTCTCCGCGAGCGCCTGTGGATCGGCGAGAAGCTGGGCATCGACACGACGCCCGTCATGGAGATCTTCAGCGAGGGCCAGCTGGCGCTCCAGTCCGGGAAGATCGACGAGGTCCCGGCGCTCGTGGAGCGGGGAGAGGCCCTCCTGCGCTCGCTCGTCGCCGCGCGCCTCCCGGACCGCCTCCGGGACACCCAGACCGAGCTCGTCTTCGCCCAGGACGGGCTCCACGTCGCGCTCGCGGACGTGAGCGAGCGGTTGAAGGGCGTCGCGGCGCTCTCGGCGAGCGGCGCGTCGATCGAGGCGGCCCAGATCGTGCTCGAGTCCGCCGAGGAGCTCAACCGCCGCAAGGCGCTCCACCGCGAGCTGATGAACCTCCACTATCTCATCGATGCGGCCCTCGGGCGGGCGTCGGAACGCCGCGTCGACACCGCGGAGGCGCGCCGCCTCCTCGACGAGTCGATCCACGCCCGGGCGACGAACTACGCGCTCGCGCTCGAGAAGGCTCGCGAGGCGCTCCGATTGCTCCAAGGCCAGTTGCAGGGGAGCGAGGCCGGCACCCCGACGTCGTTCTGGCCGTTCAAGCGCGCCCCGGGGACCTAGGCGCTGCTGGCGCCGGTCCCGGATCCCATCGGCGGCAGCCCCGGCACGCCGCGGGGCGGCCCGAGCTGGAGGCGGTCGTACTCGACGGAGTGCTTGAGGCCCCGCCGCCGGAGGAGCGTCGACACCTGTTCGGTGATCTGGACGATCTCCTGGCAGCGGATCGGCTTCGAGAAGTAGAACTCCGGCCGTCGGGGGTCGGTGAGCGGGAAGATCAAGCGCATCCCGAACGGGTCGGGGCGATTGTAGCCCGCGGGCTTCCGGTCGGCCCGGAGGTCCCGAAGGTTCTCCTCGAGCAGGACGTCCGGGAGGATCGGTTCGGTCTCCTTGACGAACGGACGGTTCGCCTCGAGGACCTTCCGATGGATCTCCGGATAGACCCGGACGAGGTCCTTGAAGCTGCGCCGTCCCTCGAGCAGGATGTGGCCGCTGCGAGCCTTGACGGGTGGGGTCACGCCGACCGGAGCGGAACGTCCTATATGGGCGTTGGCGGGGGCGGATCGGTCGGCCGGGCGCGGGCCGGGGGCCCCCGACGCCCCGGAACCCTGCCCGTACCGGTACCCCCCTGTCTTTAAGTTGAGTGCGCGACTGAAAGCGGGGTGGCCGAGGTGAACGCGCCGGAGACGTCCGACCTCCGCCTACGGCTCCGGGGGGGCCTGGCCCGGGCCGTTCGATGGATGCCCTCGGTCCGCCTCCTCTGGGTGCTCCTCGCGATCCTCGCCGGCTACGGCATCTGGTTCCTCGGCACGGGGATCGGGCTCGCGACGGCGATCGGTCTTCCCGTCGCCGCCCTACTCGCCGACCTGGGGTTCCAGCGAGTCCGGTTCGAACGGTTCCGGTTCCCCGACGCCGCGATCGCCACCGGGCTCTTCCTGGCGCTCCTCATGCCTCCGGTCGTTCCGGCCGTGGCGGCCGTGGCCACGACCGTGGCGGCGATCACCCTGCGCCACGCGCTCCGATCGCGCGGCCGACCGTGGCTCAACCCGGCGGCCGCCGGGATGGTCATCGGCGCCCTCTTCTTCGGGCTGACCCCCGCGTGGTGGGGAGCGATCGACGAGAACCTCGTGGTCGTCCTCGGGGTCGTCCTGGTCCTCTGGCAGCTGCGCAACTGGCGGCTGCCCTTCGTCTTCCTTGCGTCGTACGCGGGCCTCGCGATCCTCCAGCGGGCAATCTTCTCCTTCTCCACGGGTCTCGTCCTCGTTCCTCGCGTGCTCTTCCTTTCGGCCGTCGACCCGGCCGTGCTCTTCTTCGGCTTCTTCATGGTCGCGGAACCCAGGACGGCCCCGTCGGACCAGCGGCTCCAGCCCCTCTACGCGGTGGTCGTTGCCGCCTCGGCGGTCCTCCTCCCCCTCGCTCTTCCGACGATCTCCTCGCTCGTCGGGCTCTTGATCGGCAACTTCCTGGCCGTCGCGATGCGCTCGGTCGCATCGGCCGCTCCGGGGGCCGCACCCCAGGGCCGCCGGACGTACGCGGCGCGCGCCAAGGCGACCCGGCCCCGGGCCCCCCTCGCTCCGGTCCGGTGGTCGGTGGGGCGGCGGATCGGGGCGGGGTTCACCGTCTTCCTGCTCGTGGCGATCGTCGCCGCCGCGACGACCGGACCCGCGACCCATGCGACGCCACTTATCGGCTCGCGCCCGATCTACGGCGGCGGCGGGACCTCGGTCAGCGCCTCCCAGTGCCAGACCGATAACGCATCGGTCTCGAGCTCCACGCTCGCGTCGCTCCACAAGACCCTCGGTCCCTCGGTGATCCTCTCGTACAATCCGGCGAACAACCTGGTAGTGTTCTACGACCCGGTGAACGCCGTGACGGTCACGGAGACCGACCTCTACGAGGACTTCGGCTACGCCGAGTTCAACGGGGACGACTACACGGCTTCCGGATGCGTCCCGCCGTAACGGCGTTCGACCGCGCGAAAGGCTCAAAGAGGGAGCGGGCTAACCGCCCGTGGCGCTCCCGTAGTCTAGTGGTCAAGGATAGAGGCCTCTCGAGCCTCTGACGCGGGTTCAAATCAGCGTGGGAACCACCCCACCTCTGGAACTCCCGCCGGGAGCACCTACCCTCGGCGGGACCCCCGTTCCTTCGGGCCCCTCGGTGGGCGGCAAGGGTCCTCCTAAAGACCTATCCCGCCGGAAGCTGCTTCGCGTCCCCCGGATCCTCCCTCGAATGACGACACGCACCCTTCTGATCATCTCCGAGAAGGATCCCGTCGCCCCCCGCGTAGCGGAGCGTTGGGGAACGCCTCCGGCGACGGGGCTGTTCGTCGACGGAGCTCCGATCCGGTCCCTGACGCCGCTCACCTGGGTGCTGCGACGGCCCGGACTCCACATCCACGACGATCACCTCGACGCAAGGCTGCCCGACTCCCTACGAGCGGAGGGCGTCGCGTTGATCTTCCCATCGGTCCACCGGAGCGAGAGCGGCACGCCCTGCTTCACCGTCCATCCGCTCGGGAATCCGGGGGCCGATGCCGAGGTGGGCGGGCGCCCGAGCTCGCTCGTTCCGACCGAACCCCGGCGCATGGCGGCGGCCCTCCGCGCCCTCGCCGAAGAAGGCGAGCGGATCGGATTATCGGCCACGTACGAGGCGACGCACCACGGGCCGGCGCTGGAGACTCCGGCGTTCTTCGCCGAGATCGGCTTCGGCGAAGCCCCGGGCCCGCCCGAGCCGGCCGTCGACGTGCTCGCGCGAGTGCTCGAGAGCCTGGTGGAGGATCCGACGGATCGGGTGGCCGTCGGCGCGGGCGGTGGCCACTATGTTCCCCACTTCACCGATCTGGCGCTGCACCGGCGGTGGGCCTTCGGGCACCTGTTCTCGCGTCATGCGCTCGAGCGCGCGTCGGGTGCCATCGTGCGCGAGGCGGTTGAAAAGACGCCCGGCGCGGAAGGGGTTCTCTTCGCGCGGGCCGCCGATGCCGCCGATGCGCGATGGGCGGGAATCGGGCCCCGCCTTCGGGACGGGGACGCCCCGCGACGGGCTACGGTCGCGCCCTAGGCGCTTCGCCGCTTCTCGTTCTTCTGGAACATGATCGCGCCGGAACGGTAGACCGCCTTCCCGAGCTTCAGGTTCTGGATCGAGGCGACGTGGGGCGCCTTCTCGGCGAGCATCATCGACTCGACGACCTGCCGGAAGAGCGCGCTCTGATTGATCTCGGGGTGCCGCGAGAGGAACGCGTGCTCCTCGACGGTGATGGTGATGTTCTTTCGGAGCATGGCCTCAGGGGACAGATCCCGGCGATTGCCTGCCATGCGCGACCTACTCACGCCGCCGTATTTATGCGTATTGGTGCGCGTCCGACGCGCGCCCGAGGAGAACTATACCGGCGGGGAAAGAGGTCCGGCGAGGACGGTCACGAGGCCGCCCGCCCCGATCGATTCCGAGGCCGCGGCACGGAGATCGGAGGATGACAGGGCCCGAAGGACCGCCGGCCACTCCTTCACGAACGTCGGACCCAGGTGGTGGTAGGCGACATCGACCCCGATCTCGTGCGCCCCCTGGGTGGTCTCGAAGGCGAGGGGGATCTCGCCGATCACGCTCCTCCGGATACGGTCGAGCTCCCGGGGCGGCACGAGGCTCGAGCGGATCCTCTGGACCTCGCTCTCGACCTGCCGACGCGCGGGCGCCAGCCGCTCCGGGCCCGTCCCGGCATGCGCGACCCAGTAGCCGCCCCAGCGCATCGATTCGAGCTCGCTCGAGGCGTGGTAGGCGAGCCCGCTCTCCTCCCGGACCTTCTGGAACAGCCGAGAGAGCAGGGATCCGCCAAGGACCTCGTTCGCCAGGAACGCGGCCGGGTACCTCGGATCTCCCCGAGCGATCGTCGCTGCACCTACCCGGATCTCCACCTGGCTGCGGCCGGGCATCGGCAGGGAGATCGGCCGCGGCTCGGGCGTGCGGGGGGGCGGGACCCGGGGCGGGGTCGGGGCCTGTTCGGTCGGGAAGCGTCCGAACGCCCGCCCGACCGAACGGACGGTGCTTTCCAGCGAGGGTCGGCCGGTGACCACCAGAAGGGCGCCGTCCGAGGTCGTGTGAGTGCGATGGAACCGGACGAGGTCGGCCCGTCCGAGTCGGGCCACGCCCGCGCGCGTTCCGAGCCCGGTGGCGCGGTACGGGTGGCCGCTCGGGTAGATCGCCTCGAGCAGCGCCTTGTCGGCCCGGCTGGCGGGCTGAGCGTACTCGCGCAGCTGGCGCTCGAAGGTCTGGCGCCGGACGCGGGCGAGGTCCGAGGGATCGAACCGCGGGCGCAGGACCACGTCCGCGAGGAGTCCGAGGAGCGGCTCGAACGCGCTCTGGGGTCCCCAGACGGTGTACTCCGTCGTCTCCGGGTCGACCCGGCGGGAGAGGGTGGCGCCGTACTGGTCGAGGAACCGGGCGAGGGCGACGCGGTCGCGCGATCCGGCGCCGCTCGCCGCGACCGACGAAGCGACGAGCGCGGTGCCGGAACGGCCCGACGGGTCGTACGCCCAGCCCGACGGAGCGACGTAGGTCGCCGCGAAGCTCGCGGCCCCCACGGGCGCGGCCTGTCGGGCGATCTCGAGGCCGTCGGGCCGCGTGACGGAGCGGACCACCTGCGGATCCGAATCGCTACGCATCGGCGGAGCCTCCGGTCGGCGTGTATCGGACCACGGTGCGCCCGGCGTCGCGGAACGTCGCGGCGGCGGCAGCGCGCACCTCGCGGGCTGTGACCTTGAGGACGCGTCGGAGGAGGCGCGCCTCGAAGCCCGGGGGCCCGAGCATCGCAAAGTAGCCCAACCGGAACCCCGTCCGGGTCGCCCCCTCGTACGAGAGCACCGCCGCCCGCCCGATCTTCACCCGGGCGTCGGCGATCTCGCCGGCCGTCGGGCCGGATCGCGCGAGCCGCTCGACCTCCTCGAGGACGGCCGTCTCGACCCGCTCGAGAGGGACGCCTCGCGCAGCCTGGGCGTGGACCGTGAACAGCGCCGGATGGACCCGCGGCCGCCACTCGGAGGTGGCCCGGACGGCGAGGCCGGTGTCGACGAGCCGCCGGTAGAGCCGCGACGATGGGTGCTCCGGCGACCGGCCCCAGATCGAGCCTGCGGCGAAAAGGCGCGTTTCGCCGCCGAGAACGACATCGAGCAGGATCGTCGCGGGCGTGGCCGGGTCCGAGACCGCGGGAGCTCGCCAGCCGATATCGACGAACGGCGTCGTTCCCGGCCCCGAAAGCGTCGAGCGACGTTCTCCCACCTGTGGGGGCTCGACCGTGGTGACCCGGGGATCTTCGCCGGTCCTCGGAAGTCCAGCGAACCGACGGCGGACCTCGGCCCTCAGCTTCGCGGGCTCGAAGCCGCCGGCGACGACGAGCACGGCGTTCCGGGTGCCGTAGAATCGGTGGTAGTACGCCGCCAGGGCCTCGGGGGTGAGCGCCCGAATGTCCTCCGGGTAGCCGAGGGCATCCCAGCGGTACGGGTGCCGTCGGAAGGCGACCGCGAACAGCTCCTCGTCGGTCCGGAACTCGGGCCAGTTCTCGTTCCCCTCCCTCTCCGATCGGATGATCGTCCGCTCCCGCTGGACCTCCTTCGGCGCGATCAGGGCCCGCGTCATGCGGTCCGCCTCGATCGTCAACGGGATGGCCAGCTGCTCGCGTGGGACGGTCGTGAAGTAGGCGGTGAAGTCGTTGTCCGTGAACGCGTTCAGTGTGCCGCCCACCTCGATGACCGCCCGGTCGATCTCTCCCTTCTTGAACCGCGGCGAGCCCAGGAAGAGCATGTGCTCGACCCAGTGGGACGCGCCGGTAACCCCCGGCCATTCGTTCTTGGACCCGACACGATACCAGACCCAAACGCTGCAGGTGGGGCTGGCGGGATCCGGTGCGAGCAGGACCTCGAGACCGTTCGCCAGCCGAAACTGCTCGGTGCGCGGGCGGCGGGCGACGGCGGCGACCATCTCGATTCCGAGGCGTGGCTCCTTATAACGGGCCGCTGGCCCCGGCGGCGCCTTGGAGGAGCCGGTCCGTCGGATCCGGCTCTCCCTCCCCGCTCCGATCGTCACGTCCTCCACCGGACGATGATATACTCGACCGCCGCTCGAAGACCGCAATGGCCCCGGACGAGCTCGACCGCCTGCGCGCGCGGCTTGCGCTCGTCGACCGTCGCCTACGATCGGACGTCGCCCGAAGGCTCGCGCTGGCCCGGGAGATCGGGGCGGCCAAACGGCGCGGGGACCTTCCGATCCGTTCCCCCACGGTCGAGCGCGCCGTCGTCGGCCATTGGCAGGACGGGCTCGAGGAGCTCGGCATCCCGCCCGACCGAGCGGTCGTGCTCGCCCGCTGGCTCGTCGAGGAGGCGATCCGGGTGCAGGAGGAGGGGGGTCCGCGTCGCCCCGTGGCGCCGCGAAAGGTCCTGATCGTCGGCGGGGCCGGCGCCATGGGCCGATGGTTCGGGGGGTTCGCCCGAGCCATGGGCCATCGCGTGCGGGTGCTCGACCCGAAGCACCGCCCGGGGCTCGGGGCGCCTCGAGAGCGAACCCTCGCCCGGGGTGCCGCGTGGGCCGACGTCGTTGTCGTGGCGACCCCACCGGACGTGGCCTCGCAGATCTACGAACGGCTCTGGAAGACCGGCACGCGGGCGGTGATCTTCGACATCGCGTCGGTGAAGGCCCCGCTCCGGGCGTCGTTGCGCCGGGGCATCGCGCTCGGCTACCACGTCACCAGCGTCCACCCCCTCTTCGGACCCCGGGTCCGGCCGCTCGCCGGGAACGTCCTTCTCGTCCTCGATTGCGGCGATCCGGCCGCCACCTCCCTCGCCCGCGAGCTGTTCCGACCCAGCGCCCTCTCCATCGCGGAGCTGCCCCTCCGGTCGCACGACCCCCTGATGGCCGACCTGCAGGCGCTCCCCCGACTCGTCAACCTCCTCTTCGCCTCCGCTCTCGACCGCGGAAGTCGCACGGCCGCGCGGGCGCGGACGGAGACGCCGTCGTTCCGCCGCCAGGCCGAGGTGACCCGTTCGGTCCTGGCGGAACGCCCGGATCTCTCCCTCGCCGTGATCGCTCAGAATCCCGGGTCCCGGGCGGTCCTCGACCGCCTCGAGCACGGCCTCGGAGAGCTCCGGCGGACCGTCGAGCGCCCGGATCTCCCTCGCTACTCGCGGCTCCTGGCGCGGCAGCGGCGGCGCCTTGGACCCGCGCCGACGGGAACGTCGGCCCCGATGAACCGACCCACCCGCCGTCGCGGCCGGGCGCGGGCGGCCCGCCCCCGATAGCCCTCCCCCGCCCTCCCGAGGATACGTCGCGGTCGGACGGTAGTTTTATGCCGGGGGCCCCGCCATGGGACGGCGTGCACCCGGCCCTCCGGCTGGTCCGCTTCGGCAACACCCTCGTCTCCTTCGCCGGGACGATCGTCGGGGCGCTCGCCGCGTCGGGGCACGGCGTGTTCCTCCCCGCAAGCACCTGGCTCGTGTTCGCCCTGGCCGCGCTCTCGTCCGCGATGGTCACCGGCGGCGGCAACGTGCTGAACGACATCCTCGACCGAGAGGGGGACCGACGCAACCATCCCGATCGCCCGCTCGTGACCGGCGAGATCTCCGTCCGTGCGGCCCGGTGGCTGTCGGGGGGGCTGCTCGCCGGCTCGGCCGTGGTCGTCCTTCCGGTGATCCTCCTCGCTCCATGGCTCGCGCCGATCCTTATCGCCGCCGTGGCCGCCCTGTTCGCCTACGAGCTCCACTTCAAGTCACGAGGGCTCAGCGGCAACGCCCTGGTCGCGTTCCTGACCGCCGGGGTCTTCCTCTACGGCGGGGCCGCGGCGAACCGCCCGCTGCTCCTGGTCCCGTTCGCCCTGATGGCGTTCGCCGCGACCCTCAGCCGGGAGCTCATCAAGGACATGGAGGACGCCGAAGGCGACGTGGATCGTCGCACGCTCCCGCGCGTCCATGGGTTCCCCATGGCCACGGCCCTGGCCCGCATTGCCGTGGCCGCGGCCCTGGCCCTGAGCCCGGTCCCCCTCCTGTTCCTCGTCGCCCCGACCTCGGGCGCGGGGATTATGTATCTCGCCCTGGTGCTCGCCGCCGATGCGCTGTTCGTCCTGTCCGTGGCCACGCTGCCCAAGGACCTCCACCGGGGACAGACGGTCAGCAAGGCCGCGATGACAGTCGCCCTCCTCGCCTTCGCGGCGACCGCGTTCCGGTAGGGGGAGATCGATGGGACGGGTCCTGGAGTACCTCGAAGAGCGGCTGCGTCGTGGGCCGCTGCACTTCACGCTGATCGATCCGGACAAGTCCCGGTCCGGTCGGGCCACGGCGATCGCTCGGGGCGCGGCCGAGTTGGGCTCCGACGCCATCCTGCTCGGTGGGTCCACCGGGATCTCCCCGGAGGTGATGGGGGACGCGGCCCGCGCGATCCGCGCGGCGACCCCGCTCCCCGTGATCATCTTCCCGGAGGGTCCCACGTCGTTGACCGCCGAGGCGCAGGCGGTCCTGTTCATGAGCCTGCTCAACTCGCGCAATCTCGACCTCGTCATCCGGGCCCACGTCCGGGCCGCCCCCGTCGTCCGGTCGCTGGGACTGGAGCCGATCTCCTTGGGCTACCTCGTCGTGGCGCCGGGGATGCGGGTCGGCGAGGTCGGCGAGGTCGACGCGGTCCCCCGAGACGCCCCCGCGCTCGCCCAGGGCTACGCCCTCGCCGCGGAGTTCCTCGGCATGCGGTTCGTCTACCTGGAGGCCGGTTCGGGAGCGCCGAGCCCGGTGCCCGCCGAGATGGTCCGTGCGGTCCGCTCGGTGCTCTCGGTCCCGCTCATCGTCGGCGGCGGCATCCGCACGGGACCGGATGCCCGCGTGCTCCTCGAGGCCGGGGCCCAGGTCCTTGTGACGGGTACGGTCACGGAGGAGGAGGGTCTCGGCGCGGGCTTCCGGGGCATCCTCTCCGAGGTGAGGCGAGCGCGTGGAGGCTAGGACCGCCGCCGGTCCGGAGAGCCGACGGGCGCCGTCGTACTCTCGGTTCATCTTCCGGGCCCCGTCCGTCCCTCGCTCGCTTGCGGTCGTCGTCGCGCTGACGGTCGTCTCCGCCGCGCTCGTGTGGTGGCCGGGTCAGGGCGCTCGATGGTTCTTGCTGCTGTTCGGGGGCGTCTTCCTCGGCCCGTCGCTCGTCGCCGCCGGCCTCACCCCCGCGTTCGCCAAGGCGCTCGGCGGGCGGATCGGGCTTCAACGGAGCATCCTCCTGGTCGCGACGACGTCGGCCGTGGGCCTTTTCCTTCTGCTCGTCTGGCGGGGGCTCGCGCTCGCGGTGCCGACGGTACTGGCCGGCGCCGCCGTCGCTCCCTTCCTCCTACTCCTCCAGGGTCCGACGTTCTGGTTCCGTCACATGAGCCTCTTCGGGATCTCCCGACCCTCGCACCTGCGTTCGATCGGCCCGTCCCTGCTGCAACCAGTGCTGGCGGTCGCCGCCGTGCTCTGGCTGTTCGGGGCCAGCTGGACTCTCTTCGAGGCCGCGACGGCGTTCCTCGTCACGGCGTTCCTGTGCTGCGCGCTCCTCCTCCGCGCCTCGGACCGGCCGCTCCGCCGCGAGTTCGGCGTCTCGGGCGTCTCGCTCATCCGGCCGCTGCTCGATCACATCAATCTCCGGGACCCGGGCGCGACCGAGTCGCTGGAGCAGTTCTTCTCGAAGTTCGCCAAGCCGGCGAACCTCGCCCTGTCCGTCGTGACGTTCGGCCGGGCCGGTCGTCGGTACGTCTCGCTGGTCCTCCCGACGGTCCACCCGGGCCCCTTCGCCGCGCTCGGCGCGAGCGACCTACCCCGAAAGCTCGCCGAACGCCTCGAGCCCGAGGCGGGAACCGTTCTGGTCCCGCATACGCCGTGCAACCACGACCTGGACCTTCCGAGCCGGAAGGAGGTCGATCGGATCGCCGACGCCGCGGCCGAACTGCTGGGGGGCCTGACACCTCAGTCGTCCGGGCCCGCGAGCCCGCTCGTCTCGCCGTACGACGGCTCCCTCGCCCGGGCCCAGCGGCTCGGCGATACGGTCCTGGTCGTGGTCACGCAGGCCCCGGCCCCGACCGACGACATCGACTTCGCGGTGGCGGATGCGATCGTCCGGTCCGTGTCGGCCGACGAGAAGCTCCGCGTCGTTGTCGTCGACGCCCACAACTCGTACGTCGAGGACGAGGGTGACATCACGTACGGGACGCCCACCGCCGAACGCCTCGCCAAGGACGCGCGCGCCGCCGTCCGGGCGGCGGTGCTCCAGACCCGTCCCGGCCCAATCGAGGTCGGCGTGGCCGTGCGAGGGGGCTACTCGATCGGCCGGCAGGGGATCGGGCCGACGGGGCTCCGGGCGCTCGTCGTCCGGGCGGCCGGGACGACGACGGCGTACGCGCTCATCGACGGGAACAACCTCGTCCTCGGTCACCGAGCGTCGATCCTGAGGGCGCTGGAGGGCGTCGTCGACGCCGCGGAGGTCCTCACGACCGACAACCACGTCGTGCACGAGGTCGACGGGAGCATCAACCCGCTCGGCGAGCGCTTCCCGGCCGACCAGCTCGCGGCCGACGTCCGTGCGGTCGTCGCCGACGCGGTGCGCGACTTGGCCCCGTCCGACGTCGCCGCCGGGAGCGTCACCCTGCCGGAGGTCCCGGTCCTCGGTCCGAATTGGACCGCACGGCTTTTGACCTCCCTCGGGGACACGGTCTCGATGTTCGGGCACGCCTTCGTTATGACGTTCCTGCTCCTCATCGCGGCCTCGGCGGTCGTCCTGGTGGCGCTCCGGTAGGGATCGATCGATGGAGTCGTCGAACGAGCGAACCGGGCTTTCGGAGGCGGCGCAGCTCGTCGGGGATACCGAGGCGCTCGACCTTCTGGCGAACCTCGTGTCGATCGCGCCGACGAACCTGGAGGACCCTCTTCACGGACGCTACGAGAAGCCGAACTACGCCCGGGCCGTGGACCGGATCGTTCGAGCGGCCCGGCACTTCGGCCTCGCGACGCGCGTCTTCGACCCGCTGGTCCACGGCGCCCCGAACCCTCACCTGGGCACGGTGTCCCGGCCGAACGTCATCGTGGACCTCGACGTCGGCGCGGCCGAGCGCATGCTGATCCTGGCGCACTACGACGTCGTCCCGGTCCCGGCCGAGCAGCTCGCCCGATGGCGAAGCCCCCCCCACACCCTCACCCGGCGCGCCGACGGCCGCCTCTACGGCCGGGGCGCGAACGACGACCTCGGCAGCGGTGTGGTGCCGTCCCTCGTCGCGATGCGGCGCCTCGCGATGGAGGGGGGCTCGTTGCGCAACGTCCGCCTCCTCGTCTGTTGCGACGAGGAGACGGGCGGCGAGGGCGGGGTCGAGGCCCTCAGGGCCCACGACGACGCGCTCGCATCGGACGATCCCGAACGCTTCCTGACGGGCGAGGTCGCGCTCATCCCGGACGGGAGCCCGCACGCCACCTCCGGCTCCTCGGGCGTCGCGTTCCTCGACGCCTCGTTCGACCGCCCGACTCCGCTCCCCGACGTCCTCGACTACGGCGACGAGCTCGTCTCGCTGCACGACGTCGCGAAGCGCTGGAAATCCCGATACGCCTCCCCCGATTGGCCCGAGCACCGGGCGCCGGAGCCCGTGATCACCGGGCGGGCGACCCTCACGAAGTTCGACGTCACGGGGGACGGACGTGCCACGCCCGAGGTCGCCCTTCGGGCGGCCCACGCCGAGGCCGATGCGGCGAACCAGATCGCCGAGGCGGTCACGCTCGTCTTCGAGGGACCGACGTCGCAGCTCGCGCACCTCGTCGACCGGCTGCGCCCGCTCGTCGACGCACCGTTCCACGTCGAGCCGGGAGGGTCGACCGCGCTGGTCGTTCCGCCGGAGGCGCTGGCGGTGCAGGTGATCGGCCAGAGCGCCCACGGGGGCTACCCGCACCGCGGCGCGAACCCGGTCCCGGCGACGCTCGCGCTCCTTCGGAAGGCGATCGCCGCCGGTTGGCTCGACGTCTCCACGCCGGTCGGGGCGTCGTTCTCCGTCGACCTAAGGCTCCTTCCGGAGATGTCGCTCGAGAGCGGTCGCGATGAGATCCTCGACATCGCCCGGCATTGGATCTCGACCCACGAGTCCAGCGCCCGCCTGGAGGCGCCGCCGTCGCGGTGCCGCCGCGGGTATGCGCTCGCTCCCGACCACCCGATGGTGCGTCGGCTCGAACGGATCCTCCGTGCCGAGGGCGGCGAGGCCGGCACCTTCGGGGAGTACGGCGGCACCGATGCGAGCTCCCTCGCGGAGGTACGCACTCCAGCCGGCGAGCCCCTCCCGGCCATCGTCTTCGGGAGCATGGACCGGGAGGCCCACATCCACGAGGCCGAGGAGAGCATCGATCCCCGCCTGATGGGGGCGATCGTGCGGACGATCTACCGATTCCTGCACGAGCCGTAGTGGGGGAGCGACCCGTTGGTCAGCCCCTACCTGCTCGCGCCCGCGAGTGTGCTCTGGGTCCTCACGTCCACGTACATCGCGAACGCCACCGCGACGATCCCCCGGGGACGCGGCCCGCCGATGGACTTCGGCCGGAACTGGCGCGACGGCCGGCGCCTCCTGGGGCCGTCGAAGACGTGGTCGGGGTTCCTGTTCGGCACGTTCTTCGCGTTCCCGGTCGCGCTCCTCCAGGCGTGGCTCTTCCTGATCGCGCCGCCGAACCTCGCCATCGTGCCGTCGTTCGGTCCCACGGTCGTGGCGGCGATCCCCGTCGCGTTGCTGCTGACGGCCGGCGCCATGACGGGCGACGCCTTGGGCTCGTTCGTGAAGCGCCGGCTCGGCCGGCCGAGCGGGGCCCGGACGCTGCTCCTCGACCAGATGCCGTTCGTCCTCGTGCCGGTCGCGATCGGTCTCGTCGCCTTCCCGGCGACGTTCGACCCGGCGTTTCTCTCCCCGCAAGGCCTCATATGGCTCGTCCTATTCACTCTCGGGTTCCACGTCGTGTTCAACTGGATCGGCTTCCGGATCGGAACGAAGAAGGTCCCGTGGTAGGTAGGTGACGCCGGCGATGTCCTCCGTTCCGAACCCCGAGCTCGTGCGCGTCCTCCGGGACTCCGGCGCCGTCCGCTTCGGGAAGTTCACGCTCGCGTCGGGACAGACCTCCGACGTCTACGTCGACATCAAGAAAGCGTGGACCGATCCGCGGCGTCTCGCGATCATGGCCGAGGAGCTCGCCCAACGGGTCGGGAGCGCGGAGCGCCTCGCGGGGATGGAGCTCGGCGCCGTCCCGCTCGTCGTCGCGACGGCCCTCCGGACCGGGCGGCCGTACGTCGTCGTCCGGAAGGCCGCCAAGGCCCACGGTACGCAGCAACGCTTCGAAGGCGAGATCCCTCCCGGCGCGCGGGTGCTGGTCATCGAGGACGTGACGACGACCGGCGGCTCGTCCGTCGAGACCGTCGAGATCGTCCGGGCCGCGGGCGGCCTCGTCGACCGGATGCTCGTCGTCGTGGACCGGGGCCAGGGCGCGCGGGAGCGGCTGGCAGGGATCGGCGTGGCGCTCGAGCCGCTCGCGACCCTCGACCAGCTGCGAGGGCCCCCGACGTGAGCGGGGTCACGCGCCCGGACGCCTCGGTCGTCGTGACCGATCCGTCCGAGGCGGGGACGGTCTACGGTCGCGGGTTCTTCGGGACCGTCGGCGACGGGGGCCTCGCCCTCGACCGGTACGAGTCCGTCTACCTGCTCGAGATGGGGCGCCTCGAGGTCCGCGACCCCTCGACCCGCGGCGTCGCGTGGTCCGAGCTCTTCCGTCGCGCCACCCGGCACGAGCCGGGCTTCGGGGTCCGGTACCTCGTCTACCGGGACCTCCGCCAACGCGGCTACGTCGTCCGGTCGAGCCCACCGCCGATCGCGTTCGCGGTGCTCCCGCGGGGCGGGGTGCTCCACAAGACCCCCTCGAGGTTCTGGGTCGAGGCGTACTCCGAGCGTGAGCCGTTCGATCTCGCGCGGCTGTTCGACCTCGCGGAGAAGGCCCAGGGAGCGAAGAAGACCCTGCTCCTCGCCCTCGTCGACGAGGAGTCGGACCTGACCTTCTACCGGGTCCGTCGCCCGACCCCGACGGGATCGCTCGCGCCCCGGACCCTGGCCGCCCCGGCGACCGGATGGTTGTCGGAGGATCGCATCGTCGTCTTCGAGCCGGAAGCGCTCGAGACGCTCGGCAAGGCGCTCGCGTACGGCAGCCGGATCGGGGATCGCCTCGAGTTGAGCCTCATCGAGGGCGCCTACCTGCTCGCGTCGGGCCAGCTCGCGCTGCGCGACAGCCGGACGCGTCGCACCGTCGGACCCGAGCAGTTCCAACGCCGGGCGCGCCGCTTGGATCCGCGGTTCGCCGAGCGCCTCGCCGCCTACCGGACGCTCCGCGGGCGCGGTCTCGTCGTGAAGACCGGGTTCAAGTACGGCGCCCACTTCCGCGCGTACCCGAGAAGCCCGGAGAACGCGCACGCCCGGTACCTCGTCCAGGCGGTCCCGGATCGCCACCGGGCGACGTGGCCCGAGATCGCCGGAGGCATCCGAGTCGCCCAGGGCGTACGGAAGGAGTTCCTGATCGGGGCGGTCGCCCCCTCCGGCTCGGTCCGCTTCCTCGAGCTCGAGCGGATCCGTCCCTAGCGCGCGGCGCCGTTACGACGGGGTCGCGTCGTACGCGGCCACGGCCCCGAGGAACGCCTTGATCAGCGCGGCGTCCTTGTGCCCGGGACTCGACTCGATCCCGGCCGAGACGTCGATCCCCCAGGGCCGAACCTGCTGGAGGGCCTCGCCGACGTTCTGCGGGGTGATCCCGCCCGCGAGGAGGAGCTTGCGCCCAGGGTGCGCGTCCACGAGCCGACGGCAGGTCTCCCAGTCCGGGAGCTCCGGGCTGCCGGCCGGCAACGGGTCCCCGCTGACGTCGAGGTGAAGCCGCGCGTAGTCCTCGGCGGGCGGAACCACGGGATCGGTCTCTCCCGAGCCGGGACGGCCGATCGGCAGCGAGGGCACGATGTGATGGATCTCGAGGAACTCGAGGTCGGACGGGATGGTTCCGTAGACTTGGATGCGGTCCACTTCGACGTCGTCGAAGAGCTGGTGCACCAGCGCGGAGCTCGGGTCCCGGACCACGGCCCACGCCTCGGCCTCCTTCGAGAGCCCGTCGATGAGCCCAGGGATGACTTCCGGCGCGAGATTCCTGGGAGAGCCTGGCTGCCCGACGACGAATCCGGCGGCGCCTCCGTCCGGAACGAGGGCCACAGCCGCTGCGTCCGTCAGGCCGCACAGCTTCACGAACGTCTTCATCGTCAGAGCCCCGATCCGGCGCGGGGGGTCGAACGGTTGCGCGGGTCGAACGTGAACGTCACGGGCGGGCGGACGGGGCCCGGCGTTTTGAGCTTGCCGCCCGCCGGCGGGGAGCGCGCCGACCGGTCCGTTCCTCGACGAACGTTCGGTGGAGCCTTCGGAGCGCCACGGTCGCGCGCTCCTGCGGAACGACGATGGAGATCGACCGGCCGGTCGCGAGCAGTCCGGCGGCGCCCCGAAGGACGGACCTTGGAAGGCGGGGGATCTCTTCGAGGACGCCCTCCCCGACCACGGTGACGAGCGAGACCGGGATCGGGTGGCCGAGGACCGCACCCACCTCGACCGCCAGCGACTCCAGAGCGATGCGCGCCCGCGCCGCATCGGCCGGTTCCACCAGGATGCCGAGGACGGCCTCCGTCGTCACGAGGGCCGCCATGTTCACGTTCTGCGACAGGAGCCGGCGACTGACCTCGGCGATCAGGCCGGGGCGCTGTCCGCCCCCGGCCGCGCGCAGATTGAGGATACGGAGCGGGCCGAGCAGCGTGACGGCGCGCGCGCGGACGCCCACTCGCGCCGGGCCGATCGTCGTGGTCCGCTCCCGGTGGTCCAGCGAGCGCACCTGGATCACGACGCGTCGGCTGGCGGCCGGCTCGATGGCGACGGGGTGGAGGACCTTCGCGCCGAACTGGGCGATCTCGGCCGCCTCCTCGTAGGAGAGGTGGCGGACGGTGCGCGCGCTCGGCACGAAGCGAGGGTCGGCGGTCGAGATCGCAACGTTGCGCTTCACGAGCTCGACGCGTTGCGCCCCGAGGATCGCGCCGATCGCGCTCGCGGAATAGTCCGAGCCGCCGCGTCCGAGCGTCGCAACCCGACCCTCCTCGCTCCGGCCGATATATCCGGTGATGACCGGGATCCGGCCCGACCGGAGCACGGCCTCGAGGTGACGTCGGACGCGCCGCTGGGACCGTTCGATCAGCACGCGCGCGGCGCCGTACGTGTTGTCCGTGGTGAGGCCGATCCGGTCGGCCTCGAGCGGCATCGCCTCGAGGCCGTGGGTGCGCAGGTACTCGGCGAACCAGTGGGCGGAGAGCCGCTCTCCCTGGCTCAGCAGCGAATCCTGGACCCACGGGCTCGGGTTCGGGTTCCAGATGATGCGACGCGCGATCCGCCCGGTCTCCTCGAGACCGTCGCGGAGTGCGGCCGAGTCGCCGGGATGGAGTCGGGCCAGTCCGGCGATGAGGGCCGGGATGTCGTTCGCCCCCTCTTCGTGGAGGAGCGTGCGTCGGAGGAGGTCGGTCACGCCCGCCCGCGCCGAGACCACGACGACGACGGGATGCCCTTCCTGGAGGATCGCCCGGATCCGAGCGACCACCCGATCGGGCTCCGAGAGCGGGGCGCCCCCGAACTTCACGACGATCGGTCGCAGGTCGGTAGGCACCCTAGGACCCTCCGCCGGGCGCCAACAGCCCGCGTCGGACCGCGAGCTCCGCGTTCAACACCGAGCCGCCGGCGCCGCCGCGGACGGCGTTGTGGGAAAGGAGGAACAGTCGGAGGTACGGAGGCTCCCATCGCACCCGGCCGACGGTCACCTGCATCCCGCGGGTGCGTGGACTGGAGCCGGCCCACCGGTCTCGGAGGGGCTGGGGTCGGTCGGCCTCCGGCCGGACGAGTACCGGGGGGTGGGGGGCCGTCGGGAGCCCCTCGGCCGCGAGCGGATCGAAGGCGGCCCAGCCCGCGAGCAGGGCGCGAAGCGTCGGTCGGCCCGTCGCCTCCACGGTGACGGCCTCCAGGTGTCCGTCCCGGACCGCGACCCGGGCGCACTGGGCGAGCACCCTCACGGGAGCGTCCCGAACGACGCCGGCGCGAACGTTTCCCAATATGCGGGCGGTCTCCTCGGCCATCTTTCCCTCCTCCTTCGGGATGTAGGGTATGATGTTGTCCGCGACCGAGAGCGACGGGACCCCAGGGAGACCTGCACCGGATAGCGCCTGGTAGGTCGTCACGTGGATCGCCCGGGGTCGCAGTAGGGGGAGCACCGGCGCCAGTCCGAGGACGAGTCCCGTCGTGCTGCAGTTCGCGTTGGTCACGATGGGGGCGGTGCCCCGCCTCCGACCGACCAGGACGGCGAGGTGGGCCGCGTTGACCTCCGGGATCAGGAGCGGAACGTGCGCGTCCATCCGGTGGTCCGCGGCGTTGGAGAAGACGGCGATCCCGCGCCGGGCGCACTCGGTCTCGATGTCCCCGGCGAGGCCCGACGGCAGCGCGCTGAAGACGAGCCGGACGCCGGAGCGCGCGAGACGGCCCGGCGTGGTCCGGACGAGCGTCCGGTCAGCGAACTCGGCCGGCGGGGCCTCGTCGATCTGCCAGACCTCGCTGAGGCGACGGCCGGCCGATCGGTCGCCGGTCGCGAGCTGGCGGAGCTCGAACTCGGGGTGGTCGGCGAGGAGCCGGGCGAAGTGCTGTCCGATGTAGCCGCTCGCCCCGAGGACGGCGCACGGGAGCCGCTCCGTCATGGGAGGAAGCCCCCACGGAGGCCGAGGTCCGCGAGAGCGATCGCGGCGACGGCTTCGACGACCGGCACCGCCCGGGGGACGATGCACGGATCGTGTCGGCCGGAGATCCGCAGGCGGGCGTTCTCGTGGGTGGCGAGGTCGACCGTATCCTGCTCCCGGGCGATCGAGGACGTCGGCTTGACCGCGACCCGGAACACCACGGGCGAGCCGACCGTCAACCCACCCAGGATCCCGCCGGCGTGATTGGTCCGGGTGCGTACGCGCGGGCCGTCGAAGTAGAACGGATCGTTGTGCTCGCTACCGCGCATCCTCGCGGATCCGAATCCGGCGCCGAACTCGATCGCCTTGACGGCGGGGATGGCGAACGCCAGGTGGGCGATCGCGCCTTCGACGGAGTCGAAGAACGGCTCTCCCACCCCGACGGGCAGGCCGACGACCCGGCATTCGATCACGCCGCCCACGCTGTCGCCGTCGCGGCGCGCCGTCTCGATCGCGCTCTCCATCCGGGCCGCTGCCTCGAGGTCGGGGCATCCAACCTCGTTCCGACCGGCTTTAGCGCGCAAGGAATCGATCTCCTCGGCCTCCGGGACGGAGGCCTCGACCGGGCCGATCGAGCGGGTGAAGGCAAGGAAGTCGACGCCCTTCGGGCGCCAGAGGGCCCGCCCGATGGTTCCCGCGACGACGAGCCCGACGGTCATCCGGCCGGAGAAGATCCCGCCGCCCCGCAGATCGGCCTCCGGACCGTAGCGAATCCTCGCCGGGAAGTCGGCGTGGCCCGGGCGTGGCGTCGTTCGGCCCTTCTCGTACGCTCCGCTCTGAACATCCTCGTTCGCGACGTGCGACCGGATCGGTCCGCCATCGGCAACGCCGTTCCTTACCCCGGAATCGAGGACGAGCTGGTCCTCCTCCTGACGCTTCGTCGCGAGGCGTCGGCCGACGGGGCGCCGTCGATCGAGCTCGAGCTGGATCGCCGCGAGATCGATCGGGGTCCCGGCCGGAACGCCCTCGACGACCGCGCCGACCTCGGGCCCGTGGCTCGATCCGAAGATCGTCACCCGGAACCGATCGCCCCAACGCATCATGCGTCCTCGCGGGCGGATATCCCGAGGTGACGCAGCGCGGTCCAGAATCCCGGGAACGACTTGCGGACGACGCGGGCCTCGCCGATCGTCGACCGACCACGGGCGGCCGTCGCCGCGACCGCGGCGCTCATCACGAGCCGGTGGTCCGCGAGCCCCCGGAGCCGCAGCCCCCGGGGACGCTCCGCGCCTTGGATGGTGAGGCCGGAGCGGGACCTGGTGCAGGTCCCGCCGATATGGTGGATGAGGTCGATCGTAGCCGAACGCCGGTCGGATTCCTTGAACACCGCGTGCGCGGCGCCGCGGATGCGGGACGTTCCCGGGATCAGGGCCCCCAGGGTGCCCACGAGCGGGTACAGATCGGGTGCGGAGGTCAGGTCGACGGAGAACGGTGCCGAGACCGGGCCGCGCACCTCGACGGAGCGGGCGGACTCCCTCACGGAAGCCCCGGCGTCGCGAAGGATGCCAAGGATGAGGCGGTCCGCCTGAGGCCATCGAGCAGGGACTCCATCGACTGTGACACGCCCGCCGGAGACCGCCGCCGCGGTCCACAGGTACGCCGCGGAGGACGCATCGCCCGGCACCTCGAACCTCCGCCCTTGGTACTCTTGGGGACCCGGGATGGACCAGCCACCGGGACGTTCGACCACGCGCACTCCGTGAGCCGCCATGACCGCGAGCGTCGCCGCGATGTACGGCTCGGAGACCCGGCGTCCGAGGACCTCCAGCGTCGACGGTCCTTCCAGGGTCGGCAGCGTCAGGAGGAGCGACGAAACGTACTGGGAGCTCACCGAGCCGGCCACGGTGAACCGACCGGGCCGGAGCGGGCCGGCGAGCTCGAACGGGAGGCTGCCCGAAGGCGACCCGTGGACGGTGACGCCCGCCGACTCGAGGCACCGGACCAGCCCTTCGATCGGGCGTGCCGCGAGCGACGGACGGCCGGTGAACCGCACCCGACGTCCGCTCGCCGCGGCGACGCTCGTCAGGAAGCGGAGCGTCGTTCCGGACTCGCCGCAGTCGATCCGGATTGTCCTCGAGCTCCGGCGGATCGGTGCGGGCCAAATCGACCAGGCTCCGCGTACCACTTGGATCCGGCTCCCGAGCTGGCGGAGGCCCCGCCGGGTAGCCCGCGTGTCGTCGGCGACGAGAGGCCGAAGGATCCGGTACGGACGGTGGGCGAAGAAGGCGGAGACGAGCGCCCGGTGGGTGTAGCTCTTCGAGGGGGGGGCTTCGATCCGCCCGGCGGCCACGCCTGGGAGGACCGTCACGATCACAGGGGGGACTCCGACGGGAACTCGACGGGTCCCGTCGTGAAGCGGGTCACGAGGATGTCCCCCTCGCCGGGAGGAAGGGTCCGAAGCACGCCCGAGATCCGTTCGGGAGGAGTGACGATCGCGAGCGCCGGACCGAACCCGCTCACCCCGCTGCCGAGGGCGCCCCGGCGGGCGAGATCGCTCCGGAGGTTCGCGTAGTCGTAGCCGACGATGCGCTCGACCAGGCCGGTGTTGGCGTTCATCGCGGCCAGCGGATCGCCGCGGAGGGCGGCCCGCTCGGCGGCCCGCCCGGCGTCGGGGTCGGCCTGGAACCGATCTCGGTAGACGGGCGAGGGAAGGTGGGAGTGCCTCGGGATCCACAGGACCACCTGCCAGCTCGGGTCGAGCGAGTCGGTCCGGAGCCGTCGCCGCGCGGCGTTGTCGGTCACGTGGACGCCCGGCTCGAGCGTCGCCAAGGCGTCGTCGAAGGCGCCGGTGGCGCTGAGCCCGATCGATTGCGAGACGTCGGCGGAGAGTCGTCCGACCTCCTCGTTCGTCACGAGGATATGAAGGGCGGCCGCGACGGCCCGCGCGACGGCCCCGCTCACGGCGGAGGAGCTCTTGAGCCCCCGCGCCGGCGGGACCTCGGAGCGGATGCGGAGGCGAGCCGTCCAGGTCCGGGCGGGAGACCACTGGTGCATGGCCGCCTGGAAGGTCGAGCGCACGAGCGTCGAATCGGACTCTGCCGCCACCGCGAGGGTCGTCGGCCCGCTCGTCGGTTCGAGCTCGAGCGCCGCTTCCACGGCGAGGGAGATGCCCGCCGCGGAACCGGTGCCCGTCGCCAGCGCGTTGACGAACGTGATCGCCCCGTTCGCCCGGCCGGTTCCTTTCATTGGGCCTCCATCACCGCGGCCTCGACGAGCTCCGCGGAGGGGGGACGACCCCACCAGATCTCGTAACTGGCCGCCGCGGCGTACCCGAGGAGCCGATGTCCGTCCTCGTACGAGGCGCCGCGGCGTCGGGCGAGATCGGAGAGGATGGCCTCGTCGGCGCCGTAGACGAAATCGAGGACGTGGGTTCGCGGTCCCAGCCACGGACCGAGGGGCAGGTGCAGGGCCCCGGCGCCGCGCCGTCCCACGGGGGTCGCATGGATGAGGACCGATGTGGGGGCCACCGACGCAGCGTCCCCGTCCGATGCCGAGAAGGACTCCGAGAGCTCGCGGACACGCTCCCGATTCCGTCCCAGAAGGATCGGCCTCGCCCCGAGGTTCCGGGCCGCCGCGAGCGCGGCCCGTGCCGCCCCCCCCGTCCCGGCGACCACCAGGTCCGTGCCGTTCCATCGACCGTCGCGCTTGAGGTCCTCCAGTCGACGAAGGACCGCGAGCAGGTCGGTGTTCTCCGCCTCGATCTCATCGCTCACGAACGTGAGCGTGTTGGCGCAGCCGCAGGCCTCGGCACCCCGCCCGGCCCGCGTCGCAAGGCGCAGGGCGGCGTCCTTGAATGGATGGGTGACGTTGAGACCGCGGAAGCCGCCCGACGCGAGGGCCCCGATCGAATCGGCGAGCTCCTGTTCCGACTGGAACTCGAGGGCGACGTACAGTCCACGCCGCCCCTCCGCCGCCATCCAGGATTGATGCAGGTCGGGGGACCGGCTGTGGGCGATCGGTCGTCCGACCACCGCGAACAGCGGGGGTGCCGGGTCCTCGGGGAGGAAGCGGCGAAGTCGGTCGACCGGGATTTGTGCGGCCTCGACCGGCGCGGCCGAGGTGGGACTCTTCGGAAGCGAGCCGAACACGGCGGCGAAGCCCAACCGGCGCGCCCAGGCACGGAGGAGCGGGCCCGACGGCCCTGTCGTGTGAACGATCCGACGGCCTTCGCCCGGCGGCGGAAGCTCGGGGAGGAGCGATCCGATGGTCTCCCCCACGGTCGCCGGGACCACGACCTTCGAGATCGACGGAACCGGGGCGCGCGCCGCGAGCCGTTGATGGACGGCGCGCATCGGGGTCTCCGGCGGGAAGTGTGAGGAGACGACCCACGTCACGTGAGAGGAGGGCGGGAACGGCCCGCCGAGATCTCGTTCGAACTCGAGGTCGACCCAGGCGAACGGCAGCGCCAGGATCTCGTCCCGCCAGATCCGCCGCTCGACCGGATCGTCCGGCCCGCTCCCGCCCTCGGCGGTCGACCGGAGCGTCGCGAGGAGCGGCAGCGGGCTCGGGAACAGCTCGTTGGCCCGGCGGCGTTCCTCGGGGGCCCATCGGTCGAACCGGACCTCCGCGACGTCAGCGCCGGCCGCATGGGCCAGGGCCGTCTCCCGACGGGCGTCGTCCAGGGTGGTCGACGGGAGCGAAGCGATGATGATCGGAATCGGCGGCAGCGTCATCGTTCGTCGATCGTCTCCTCGACGATCCCTCCGAGGTGACGGGCCGGCGCGAAGGCCGCCCCGAACAGTCGCTGCCCGACCTCGAGGTGCGTCGCCGGGATGGGACCGGTCCCCCCCGACAAGCGCACGGTCTCGGCCTCCTGAAGGAACGCCGTGTAGCGACGGTCGCCGCGCTCGACCTCCAGCATCACCATCGGCCGTCGTTCGATCTTGATCCGTCCGACCCGCGCCGACCGCGGTGGGGTGTTGGGCTCCACCACCAGGACCGCGTCGCCCGCGACGAGCTCGGAGAGGTACCGGGTCGTCCCATCGGCGAGGAGGGTGTAGGAGTGTGCTGCGCCGGCGTTGACCCGGAACGGACGAGGGCGGGTGAAACGGGACCCGACCGCCTCGCTCGCGACGTGGAGCAGGAAGGCCGCCGCGCTGCCCACGAGGAGGCCCTCGCCCGGCCGAAGAAGCGAGGTGGTGTCGACGATGACCCTGTCCCCGATCCCGGCGGGGACGACCCGGGTGATCGTGACCTGCTCCCACGAGATCTCGGCCCCACGGGGCTCGTCGAGCGCCGCCTCGAGGGTCTCGAGCTGCTCGAGCTTAGAGATCTCGACGACGACACGGTCCGCCCCGCGCTCGAGAGCGCCGAGCATGGCCGGCACGTCCCGCATTCGATCGATCACGACCCAGACCGCGTAGCGTCCGTGCGCGTCGGCGAGAAGGTTCTCCAGCGGGATCACTCGTTCCGCGACCCAGCTGAGGGCCACCGCCCCGTGAGCACGTCCCAGGTCGATCGCCTTCGGCAGATCCTCAGGGCCGGCCATCGGCACGATCGCGATGGCCGGACGATCGGAAGGCCGGAGCCATTCGAAGGACCCCGACGGGTCCCGGCGTAGGATCTCCTCGGCGCCCTCCGGAACGGCGGCCGCGTCGGGGACGACGAAGCGCCGGAAGCCGTGCCGCGAGGCCCGCCGCAGGATCTCGACCCGTTCCTCGGCCTCCGGGGCGACCGGGGCGACGACGATCCGGTCCCGGTTCACCAGCCCGTCACCCCGTCGGATGGAGAATGCCCGAGAGGCGACGCGCGAGGGGTTCGAGGGGTCGGCGCTGGAAGAGATTCCGGCCGATGCAGATCCCCGCGCCACCGGCACGGAGGGAAGCCGCGACCGTCTCGAGGAAGAGCTTCTCGTCGTCGGTCCGTACGCCGCCGCCGATGAGGACGGGCACCGGGGTCGATCGGACGAGGCTCCGATATCCCTCCTCGCTGCCCGGATAGCTCGTCTTGACGATGTCCGCGCCGAGATCGGCCGCCGCCCGTGCGGCGTGCTTGAGATCCTCGAGCGTCGCGGGCTTGGACTTCTTCACGTAGGCCATACAGAGCAGGGGCAGGCCGAGATGCCGGCACTCGTCGGCGGCGTCGCCGAGGTCCTGGAGCATCTCCGGTTCGTCCGAGGCGCCGAAGTTGACCTGGACGGAGAGGACGTCCGCGCCGAGGGCCATCGCCTCCTCCGCGCTCCCGACAAGGACCTTCCGGTCCGGGGTCGGCCCCAGGGAGGTCGAGGCCGAGATGTGAACGCCCAGGAGGCTCCGCCCGTTGAGGACCGGAACCACTTCGCGCACCGCGCCTTTCGTGACGATGAAGAGATCGACGCCCCCGCGCTGGAGCTCATCGACGACGGGGGCGACGGCCTCGAGCCCGTCGATCGGGCCCATCGAGACCGAATGATCCAGGGGCACCGCGAAGAGCCGCCGCTCCCCACCGGGGAACAGTCGCTTCATCCTCAGGGTTTTCCCGTACATCGGACTCCGGGGGAGGTACCCCGTTCATAAAGCCGGTGGGAGCGTCTCGGTCGCTTCGAGGGCAGCCCGCATGCGACTAGGTGTCCGGGAGCGGGCCGGCCGCCACGACGCCGTCGACGAGCAACTGGTGGAGCGCGAACCCGCGGAGCATCGCGTCCCACATCTCCTTCCGGATCTCGGGCGTCGTCGCGAAGTCCGCGGCGATCTGACCCACCCAGCGGCTGTGCTCTTCGTCGGCGGTCACGTGGAGCGTGTAGTACGTGAGGTGCGTCTCGTCGACCTGGTAATGGTTCCGGAACGCCGGGAGCAGCCGCTGGCAGAGCTCGACGTTCGGGGGCTCGGAGGAGCCGGCCGCCGACACGTAGAACGGGACCTCGCCGTTGATGTAGAGGAAGTCGTCGATCGCGACGAGCGTGCTCGGGAGGGGCGGCGTGGCGTGCACGACCGAGCGCGCCAGTCCGAGTCCCTCGCAGAACCGAAGCCAGAGCTCGGGATGTCCGGGCTCCTTCCCTTTCGGATCTCCGGCCTCCTCGACGAGCTGGTCGAGGATGATCCGGCGGTACGGGTCGAACTTGGTCTCCCACGGGCACCGGGAGAACCGTTCGGCCATCGCCAGGGGCACGCACGCGAGCCACGGGTAGAACTGCGTCGCCCATCGGTGGACGAGCCCCCGAGGAACCTCGCCGCGCTCGAGGCGGTCGAAGAACGGGTGCGTCCGGAACGGGTGCCGCGACATCTTGTAGCGAACGAGCTCGTCTCGGAACGCCTCGCCCTCGAGCCGGATCCACGGCGGTTCGGTCATCGGCGGCGCGACCGATACCCGGTATATCTGACGCGAGGTTCCGCAGTGAACCTCGGACATTATGGCGCGGGGTCGGGCTCGTCGATAGTGGCGGACGCGTCCCCGGCGATTCCCATCGTACCGGCCTTCGGGCCCCTCGCCGGCGTACGGGTCGCCGATTCCGGGCGGCTCGTCGCCGGCCCGTGGGCGGCGACGTACCTGGGCGAGTTCGGGGCCGAGGTGGTCCACGTCGAAGGACCGCCGTTCGCCTTCCCCTATGCCGACCCGTCGCGAACGTTGAATCCGCGTCTCCCGGAGGGGGCCGCCCCCGAAGAGTCGGTCTCGGAGTCGTGGGTCCAGTACGCCCGGAACAAGCTCTCCCTCGGTCTCGATCTAAGGTCCCCCGAAGGACGGACTGTCTTCCTCGACCTGCTGGCCCGCTCGGACATCTGGATCGAATCGTCCCGCCCCGGCACCTACGATCGGCTGGGGCTCTCCGACGCGACGGCGTGGGCCTCCAATCCCCGGCTCACGATCGTGCACGTATCCGGGTACGGTCAGACCGGGCGACCTGAGAGGGTCCAGCTCCCGTCGTACGACCTGATCGCCCAGGCGTACAGCGGCTACCTCTCGCTCCAGGGCCGGCCCGAGCCGGACCCGCCGATGCGCGCGGGGACGGCCTTCAACGACACGGTGACCGGCCTTGCGGCGGCCGCCGGGGCGATGATGGGGTACATCTCGGCCCAACGGACCGGCGTGGGCCAGGCGGTGGACGTCGCCCAGTACGAAGTCTTCTTCTCGCTCCTCGAGAACCTGGCCCTCGATTACTTCGCCCGCGGGGTCGTTCGAGGTCGGTACGGCACCGCGCACGCGCGCCTCTACCCGTACGACGTCGTACGGGCCGCCGATGGATGGGTCGTCGTCGCGGCGCCGACGGAGGACTCGTGGGGCAAGCTGGCGCGACTGATGGCCCTCGACGACCCGTCCTGGAGCTCGGACCAGACCCGACGAGAGCAGCGCGCCCTGATCGACGCCCGGATCGCTGCGTTCTGCGGGGCACGCTCGGTGGAGGATCTGGAGGCTCTCGGACGCGCGAACGATGTGGCGATCAGCGGGGTGTTCGACATCGCGCGTATCGCGCGGGACCCGCACTACGCAGCCCGAGGAATGTTCGTGGAGTGGGAGGACCCGGTCGCCGGCCCAGTGAAGGGGGCCGCCGCCGCTCCCCGTTTCTCCCGGACGCCTTCGGGCGTCTGGCGCGGTGCGCCATGGCTGGGCCAGGACAACCGAGCGGTCCTCACGCAGATCCTCGGGTACTCGGAAGAACGAGTGTCCGACCTCGAGCGGAAGCACGTGACCGGAACGGCGCCCCCCTCGAGGCCGCCCGCCGTGACGCCGCCGTTCTACGTCCGCGAGGGACTCTGACGATGGCGGCGCCGACGTTCGAGGCGCGCCTGAGATCGGTCGACCGGATCGCGGACTCGCTTCATCTGGCCCGCCGATCGGCCGAGCTCGACGCGTCACCGGAGTTCCCGCGGCGGGAGTTCCGTGCGCTGGCCGAAGCGGGCCTCCTGGGGTTGAGAATCCCGATCAAGCTCGGCGGGGCCGGCCTCGGGATGAACGAGACGGGACGGATCCTCCACCGTCTCGCGTACCTCGGCGGTACGACCTTCGCGAAGCTGTCGCTCCAGCCGGAGTTCTGTTCGATCCTGGCCGAGCAGGGCTCGACGATGCTGCGGGACCGCTACTTCGTCCCCCTGATGCGGGGGGAGCGGCTGATCGGCAACCACATCACCGAGCCCGCGGCCGGATCGGACGTCGCAGCGCTCGAGGCCCGGGCCGAACCGACGGACGACGGCTATCTGATCACGGGCACCAAGAGCGAGGCGGCGTTCGCCCTGGACGCTGAGGCGGCGATCGTGTACGCCCGTGTCGACGGGTCGACGGGGGCGGCCCTCACGGCGTTCGTCGTGCCCCAGGACTCGCCGGGGATCCGCCGGGAGGTCGTTCCGGATCTCGGAGAGCGTTGGATGCGCCGAGGCCGTGTTAGCTACGACAAGGTCCCCGTGCCCTCGGACCACCGCATCGGGGAGGAGGGGCGTGCGTTCGACTACCTCAAGGACGAACTCGTCCGGGAGCGCGCCCTGCTCGCCACGATCTACCTCGGGGTGGGAAGGGCTTCCTGGGAGGAGGTTGTCCGACACGTGGGAGAACGGGCGGCGTTCGGCCGTCCCCTCGCGGACCAGCAGGCGATCGCGTTCCCGCTCGCGGAGGACGGCGCGCGCCTGCGCGCCGCCGAGCTCTACGTCGACGAGGTGCTCCGCCGCCTGGACACCGAGCCGGCGAGGGCGGGTGCCGACGCGGCGCTCGCGAAGTGGCTCGCGGTTGCGACGGCGCTACCGGTGATCGACCACGCCATCCAGTTCCACGGCGGCAAGGGATACTCGAAGGCGCTCCCCCACGAGCAGCGGTGGCGAGACGTACGGAGCGGCGCCATCGCCCACGGCCCGTCCGAGATCATGCTTCGGATCGCGGCTCGAGAGCTTTGGCCGCGCGGTCCACGCGCCGCGCCCGCCCCATCGAGTCCCCCAACGGCCGAGGGCCGTCGACGGCGCGCCCGGGGGCGCGGGCGACGTCCGCGCGCCTCGTCGACCCACCGGGGCTAGGCGCTCCTCGGTCGGGGGACGACCGGGTCGGGGCCGGAACGGCGCCGGGGGATCCTAGGGGCGTGCCCGATGCACGACCTCTGAGAGGAGATCGGTCCATCCGAACGCGACCTCGTCGATCGCCTGGCCGGCGATCTCGATCGATCGTTCGTCGAACCGATGGCCTCCCAAGTGATCACAGAACCGGACGGCCGGGTTCTCGGCGAAGACCCAAGTGAGCATCGAGTCGATCCCCTCCTCGACGAACGCCGTGGCGACCGCGGTGAAGAGCCCGGTCCCGACGCCCCGGCGCTGGTGGCCGTCGAGGACGTAGAGCGCCTGGAGCTCCCCGAGGTAGCCCGGGGACCGGACCTGCGGTCGACCGCCGGTGCCGAACCCGACGACGGGGCCGTCCATCTCGCGGGCGACGAAGATGTGTCGCCCGACCGGATCGGCAAGCACCCCTCGCCAGAGATCCTCGCGCTGCGCGTACGAAAGGGAGTCGAGGAAGGTCGACGGCAGGAGCCCCCGATAGGCGGTCCGCCAACCATCCACATGGACGCGGGCGATCGCGGCCGCGTCCTCGTGGCCCGCCGGTGTGATCCGGTACCCGCCGTACTCTCTTCGATGCATGGGCCTCCCGAGGTCGCGGACCAGTCCGGCGCTCGACGGCCCGGTCGACCTCCCCCCGTGCTGTGTATCGAGCCTCGAGGTTATTATGTCGTATTGGACTCAGACCGGCATGCGGCCGACCCGTCCCGCGCCAGGTCGAGGGCCCGCACTTCCCTTGCGCTCCCACCTCCCGGGGCTCTCCCGACGGGTATCGGCCGTTGTCGGGACCGTCGGCGCGCTCGCGCTCGTAGCGATCATGCTGTTCTCGGTCGGCCGCGGGGGCCCGGCCGCCGAGGCCCCGCGCGCCTCCGTGATGATCGAATCCGTACCGGGCGCCGCCCCCGGCCCGGCCCTCACGCTCGACACCAGCGTGGCCCCATTGGCGATCTGCGCCCAGGAGCTGCTCACCTGCCCGGCGGACGCCGGCATGGCTCGCGTTCAGCTATCGGCGAGCGCCGAGGGAGGGCCGGTCGCCTCGTGGCCCGCGGTCCAGGTCGTCTTTGTGATCGAGACGACCGGCTACGACGGAGTCCTCGGAACGGACCGGTCGGACGATCTCGACCAATGCGCGGCGGCGAGCCCGACGGCACCGGCCTGCGAGGAGTCGAACGGCATCCCATTCTTCGTGGCGAACGCCCAGCAGATCGCCGACGCGATCCAGAACGCGAACCCGCACTCGGCGGTCTCGTTCGCCCTCGTGGACTACTACGACGCCCGTGGCGAGCCCTGGGACGATGCGGACGGGCCCGAGTACAACGTGGACATCGGCTCGTTCGTGCCGGCCGGCCAGTTCGGGGGCCTGGTCGTGTCCACGTTCCAACAGAGCGTCATGGGCGGCCTGTGGTACTCCTGGGACCAGGACCTCGACAACGCGTTCCTCGACACGTCGTCGATCACCGCGCTGTACGGGGCGATCACGGGGAGCCAGCTCAACTGGGCGGAGAACGCCCACCACGTGATCGTTTGGATGGGCTCGAGCGCCCCGCGCGACCCGTCGTACGAGGAGAACTACTGCGTGAGCCCATCGGAGTGGAACATCTGGGACGCGAACAACCTGCCCCCGTGCGGCAGCGAGTCCTGCGAGCCCGCGTACGTCTTCGCGTCGGGGGTGAGCCCCGAGTGCGAGGGTTGGGTCCGGAGCCAGGACGGCAACCCGGCCGACTCCATCGCTGCCTTGGCCCACAACTCCGCCTCGTGCACGGATTCCATCGGCGGCGTCTGCACGATCGATACGATCGACCTATGGACCACTCCGACCGATCCGTACTCGCTGGGATGGCCGGGCGCCTCGCAATACACCAAGCTCGGAGGTGGGCCCGGCGGCCCGGCCGTCGTCGAGAACGTGGCCCACGTCATCGAGGCCGGCTGCGATCTGGCCGCGGCGACGGGCGGCAGCTGGTCCGGCCCCGCGTTCGAGTCGTGTCCGAACGGGGTGCAGGGCAACCTCCAGTACGTTCCGTTCGGCGACTCGATCTACACCCCCAACACCTACAACCCCACCCTCTTCCAGGCCTTCCGGTCGATCGGGTTCGGGCCCGTGTACGGGACCGAGGTGGCCGCGGGCACGAACCAACCGATCTTCCAGTACGTCGCGATCGGGAACATCGGCGTGACGTCGTCGCCCCAGTGGGCGGCGGAGTGCACGACGCCGGCCGGCTTCCTGCGGACCTGCCAGCAGGCCCCGACGGTCCTCCACCGGAACGGGGTCACCTACTTCGGGTGGAACTGGTCGACGATTCCTGCTGAGAACGTACTGTACATCGGCGACTCTTGGTCGGTCTCCTTCAACGTCATGGCCACGGGACCGCCGTACGCTCTCGTCCCGGTCGACGCGTGCACGACCGTGAACTGTCGGGCGGCCGGAAGCGGCCCCGTCGGTGGGGTGTTCACCCAGGCGATCTATCTCACGGCGGGCAACACGACCGTCGAGTCCCAGTCGTTCCCGCTGGCCGAGGTCCAGGTCCAGTCCGCTCCGGTCACCGTCGGTATCCCCACCGTCCCCCCAGCGCCTCCGCCGCCCCCGCCGTCCATTCCCATCGTGATATCGCCGGTCACGCCGATCCCCGCGCCGGTCCTCGTGGGCGCGCAGCTCGGCCTCGCCTCCGTCTCCCTCCAGGCGACGGCCGCGGGCTTCCTGGGCGCTGGGTTCATGCGGGTGACCATCAAGAACCGGCCGATCGCGATGGCGGTGGCGGCGAAGTCCGGCGCCGCCCCCTCGCACTTCGAGCGCGGGCGCAAGACCGACCCGCGTCTGGGCCGGATGGAGTAGACGGCGGCCGGGACCCTCGCCCCGAACGCCTAATGTGCTCCTCTGCTCCGGGCGGCCATCGCCCGAGGGCGTGAGTTCGAACGTGGTCGAATGGGACGTCGCCACCTGGACCGCACTCGGAACCTGGGCGCTCGTCGTCGGCACTCTGGTCCTGATGTACTGGCAGACGCGCCAAGCCGGGCGCCTCAACTCGGCGAACGCCGTCATCGCGCTCCGGGAGAGGTTCGACTCCAACCGGATGCTGAAGGCCCGGCGCGATCTCAGCAAACATCTCATCCGCGGGGAGCACGAAGAGATCACGAACGTCGAGGTCGCCACGTTCTTCGAGCTGATCGGCGCCTTGACCCACCAGAAGGTCCTCGACGAGAAGCTCGTCTGGGAGGCGTTCGGGACCTGGGTCACGAACTACTACTGGGCGCTCCGGCACCCCGTCGACCTGATCGCGCGATCCCGCGAGGAACTGCGCGATCCGCTGGTCTTCCACGAGTTCGAATGGCTCTACGATCGTGTGATGACGATCGACCGGAAGATGTCCGGCCACGTGCCCCGTCCCACCGCCGCGCCCACGTTCGAGGCTCGCGAGATGCTGAGCATCGAGGCGGAGATCGACCTCGGTTAGGGTCGACGCGTCCCCGCCGACGCTACGTCGCTCACGCCGAGGGGGCGGCGGCCGCTCGCCGCCGGGGCAACCGCCGTCGGTGGGAGGCGAGGTTCTCGGCTCCCGCAGACCGCACGGCTTCGATGGGGGCCTCGTCACCGGCCCCGAGGTACGGGAGCACCTCGACGGGGGACGGCAGGTCCACCGGGGGTCGGTACTCGGCGAGGGGCCGACCGCCGATCGTCAGCACCTGCTCCGCCACCCGCGCGCAGTAGCCGCACTCGGAGCAGGCGATGTGCGCGCAATCGGTCGCGGCGACGCGACGCAGGAACCCGGGAGGATAGGCCGTGTTATCGATCGCCACGTCCGACAACGCCTGGAACGCCTCGCGGAGCGGTCGCAGCGCCGGAGACGCGGGCCCGCCGCGGGCCTCGACCTCCTGGAGGGCGCCCTTGGGCCCGCGCACCTGGACGAAGCTCAGGATGTCGAGGAGGTTTCCGGCGTAGCGCCGATCGGCGTACGCGCGGGCGGCGCGGAGCAGCCAGTCGGTCGAGCGGTTGCGACCGGAGATCTTGAACCGGGTCACCCCGATCTCCTCGTAGATCTCGAGGTCCTCCGGCCGGACGAGGATGGACGAGACGAGCTTCGCCGGGTCTCGGACCATCTCGAGACCGCACTCGACGAGCGGGTACTCGAAGCGCGGGCACGCGTGCTCCGGCTGCGCGGCGAGAGAGCTCGTGTTGAGGTGGTGGCCGCGGTACGGGCAGGAGGCGATGCAGGTCTGGTTCACGAGGAGCTCGACCCTCGCCCCCGCACGAACGAGCCCGCGGAGCAGTCGAAGGTCGCGGTTCGCTTCCTCGATGACGACGGTGTCGGCGCCAAGCTCGAGGAAGTACTCGGCCTGGGTCACCGTCCGAACCCGCGCGAAGGTCGAGACGGAGATCGGTACGGCCGGATGCTCCTTCCGGATCGCTTCGATGAGCAGGGGGAGGGCGACCACGAACCCGTCGACACCGAGATCGAGCAACTGGACCACCTCGCGTTCGAACGCCGCCGCGAACCCGGGGCGATACTCCTTGAGATCGAGGTCGCTGCTGTTGAGCGTAGCGTAGAAGGCCCGGCCGCTCCGGTGGATACGGGCGACGTGCTCCCGGAACTGGTCCGCATCGACGTCGGGTAGGATGCGGGGCGGACGTCCTCCGCCCGTCATCGAGACCGGGAAGTTCCCGAAGAACGTCGAGACCGGGAGATCGCCGACGCCGTCGACCAGGTCGTTGTCGAAGTTCGAGGCGAGAACGAGCTCCATCGCGCCCACAACCGGCCCGGCCGGGTAAGGGAAATCCCGTACCGGTCAGGGGGAAGCAGGACCCGCCCTGGGAGCCTATCCCTGCGATGTCGAGGCCGTCGGGGTCCGTGTCAGAGCTGCGCCTTCGTGAGGAGATCGGGCAGATCGATCGCTCCATCCTGCTCTTGGTCGACGCCCGCGACCGGGCCGTCGCCCAGCTGGTCGCGGGAAGGGCCGACCGGACGGGCCTCCCCGAGGGGTCAGAGCGGGACGAGGTCGCCCTCGCGCGCGGATGGGCGGCGGAGACGGGTATCTCGGAGCGCGTCGCGAGCCGGGTCGCGCGATGGCTGCACCAGGAAGGGGCCCGGGCGCGTCACGAACCGGGCCTCGCCTCGGAGTCGCCGACGGCCATCTACGTGGTCGCCCGGCCGCCCGTGCCGATCGTCGGCCCAGAGCGGGTCCACCATTCGGGGGTCCGGGCCCAGCCCGTACGATGAACTTCGACCGACGGCGAAGCGACCGCTCGGACCCCGAGCCGGGGCGCAACCCCCTTAGGTAACCCTCGCGATGACCGTGATCATGAGCGTGCCGGTCCGGCCGTCCGAGCCCCTTCCGCGCTCGCGCCGGATCCGGCCGGTCCGCCGGGCGCGGACCCCGCGTTCGGCTCGCCGCGCCCCGTCGCAGACTTCTCAGGACGGGGGGCGACTGATGGAGCTTCTGATCCCGACCTCCCCCTCCGGCCATTGGATGGAGGAGGCCCGGCGGCGATGGCCGCTCCGCGTCCGGCTCCGGGCCTGCCAGCCGGCAGGTCCCCGGGGCCGCAAGCTCCTCCAGCTCGTCGAGGTATCGGCGCGCCCGACGGACGCGACGGACTTCGTCCGATTCCTGCACGAGCGGCCCGAGATCGAGGAGCTCGCGGTGATCACGTCGGCCCCGGGCCACAGTCTGGTGCGCGTCGTGACCCCGATGCCGGCGGCGTGCGGCCACGTCGTGGGCGAAGGCGCGGTCTGTTCCAATTGTCGGTTCCTCATCGACCGTACGATCTCGCCCGCTCCGGACTGGACGGTCGTCGTCCCCTCGGGGCCGAGGCTGCGGCGCTTTCTCGAGGAGACCATCGGCCTGGCGGACCTGTCCGGACGCGCAGTAGGGGTCCGGCCCTACCGACCGGGTCGCGACCTGACCCCCCGGCAGCTTGCCGCGCTCGCGACCGCCCACCGGATGGGCTACTACGGTTTCCCCAGGGGGGCCCGACTCGGCGAGGTCGCACGGGCCCTCGGGATCAGCCGATCGGCGACGGCGGAGCTGCTGCGGATCGGGGAGGCCAAGCTCGTTTCCGTCGGGCTCGAGATCCTTCGGGACAACGGTGCCGGGGCGCCCGACGCAGGCCCCCGCGTCGGCGGTTAGTATAGCCCCGGGAGCAGCCGCCAGGTCCCGAGCGAATACTCTCGGTACACCTCGCCGAACCGCGAGAGGAGTACGGCCTCCTCGATTCGGATCCGATAGACGTACGCGGCGAGGCAAGCCACGAGCGTCACCACGATCCCCACGGGGGTCCCGAGGATGATCGGCAGGCCGATCGCGGTGAGGAAGCCCCCCGTGTACGCCGGGTGACGGATCCACCGGTACGGGCCCGATCGGACCAGCTCATGGTCGGACCGAAGCGTGATCGGCATGGTGAAGAACTTGCCCAGCGTCGTGAGCGCCCACACTCGGACGGCGAGGCCGATGGTCATCATCGGTACCCCGATCGCGACCGTCCACACCGGGAGATAGCCTCCCAGCCCGGAGAGGAACGCCAATGTCGCGGATCCGATCCCGACCGCGAGAGAGAGCGCGATCGCGGGATAGGTGCCGCGGTCCATGGTCCCCGGCGGCTTCCGGACAGCTCCCTTCCGCCACGTCTCGCGACGGGCGTAGTACTCGCTGACGCACCAGGCGAGGCCGAAGGCGATGCCGGTGATGATCGGGATCGTATGCGCGGTGGCGAGCGCACCGAGTACACCGTACATGCCGGCGGCGAGCGACCCCCCGGAGGCCATAACGGTCGCGGGAGCAGATAGTCCGCTGCCGACCGGCGACGGCGGTGGGTTCTCGCCGAGGGGCCGACCTAGCCGAGGAGGAGCGTCGTTCCGCTCCGGACGAGTCGGACACGGTCGACGCCGGTGCGCTCCGTCGCGACCAGGAGCTCGCCGGCGCGGTAGAGGTAGGTGAGGCGGCAGACCGGGCACGTGAGCTTGAGCCCCCCTCGGAGGCGCGCGGCCTCGAGGAGGGCCGAGGTGGCGTCGGGGTCGACGGAGAACGTCCGCCGGCAGTCAGACGCGTGGCACCTCAAAAAGCTCTGGGACATGGTTCCTTCAGGCGGGGCACGATTACAAGGCCGTACAGTGAACCCGACTCGACGGAGCGCGGGCCTAGGGGAGGAGCGGAGCGTTGGGACCGTTCCCGATCTCGGCCCGGGGCCGTGCCCCCCCCAGGGAGCAACCCGTGGAGGGAGGTCGGCTGGCTCGGGTATGATATCCCGGTAGCTCCTACCCCTGCCTCGGTGGTCTCACCATGGTACAGCGAGTGACCGAAGTCGTCGGCAGCGATCCCGAGAGTTTTGCGAAGGCGGTCCAGAACGCCGTCACAACGGCCTCCAAGACCCTCCGGGGCCTGAAGTGGTTCCGCGTGTCCGAGCTCGAAGGTTCGATCACCGGCGGCAAGGTGACCGAATATCGGGCGGCGGTCCGGATCTACTTCGACTACGAGGAGCACCCGTAGGCCGACAAGGACCTTCGACGGTCCGGGGCGCGCTATCGGTCGCGCGATGCGGGGACCCGTCGACGATCGAGCGCGTCGGCCAGGGCGGAGAAGTCGCGCAGAGGTGAGGACTCTCCCGCCCGGAACGTGGAGCCGGCGGGCGCCTTCTCGCAGTGGAGCATGCCGGGCTCCCGGGCCGTCCGGTCGCTCGCGCGGACCTCGAAGACGAAGTCGAACGCCATCCGCCCGGCCCCGGGCGGGGGCGTCGAGGTGAAGATCGGCAGGACCCCCTGGTGGAGCAGGACGTCCAGGATCCTTCGGACCCCCCCCGTGTCCGCCGGGTAGTACGGCCGCACGCGATCGCCGTTCGCGATCACGAACGCCGGCCGCCCGACGCCGCCGGCATGGAGGCCGATCATTTCCTGGACGGCGGAGGGCAGACTCAGGAAGTCGGAGAGCTCGGCGACGGCGGAGTCAGGCTCGTCGGAGCGGATGATGCTCGCGATGGTCTTGGGGCCGACGGCCGACTGGGGCTTCGCCTGGGCCGCGGCGAGGACGAACAGCTGGTCGGCGTTGATCCAGCCGAGTTCGGGCGGGGATCCCGGGTCCGCCCGACCGTTCTCGGCCCGGATGTCGAGCCAGAACGGGGCCGGGTCGTTCGCCCGGGCCATCGCCCACGCGCAGAGACCCACGATCTCCCTCGACGCGCCGTAGACGAAGGTCGCCGAGGCCCCTTGGCCTAGTGCCGCGAGATCCGGCCGGATGTCGTCCGCCAAGGTGGGCTACCTACCCTTGTGAGTACTCGCCATCGTGCGATAAAGCTAGGCACGCTGCCGCGCCACCCTCGGCGGCGAGGTCGTCGGGGTCGCGGACCCCGCCTCCGGAGACCGCCTTAAATCCTAGGCCCTCGCATCTTCGAGCGGTGTCGTCCGGGTGTTCCAGCCCCAAGAGGCGTTCATCATTGCCCTAGTGATTCTGCTGGGGTGCGCGCTCCTCGCCGGGGAGCTCGCGCTCCGGTTGGGCCAGGTCCCGCTGGTCGGCCAGCTCGTCGTCGGGGTCATCCTGGGGCCGACCCTCCTCGGGCCTTCCATCGGCCTCACGAGCGTGAGCCCGCAGCTCGGGGCGATCCAGTTCCTGGCCACCTTCCTGCTGCTCTTCATGGCCGGCCTAGAGGTCGACCCGGCCGATATCTTCCACATCCCTCTCTCGACGCTGCTCCTCGGCCTCGTCATCTTCTTCATTCCGTTCGGATTGACGTTCGTCACCACCATCGCGATCTACCCCACCCTCGGCACGATCCTCGCGGCGTTCATCGCGACGACCCTGTCGATCACCGCGCTCCCGATCATGGCGGTCATGGTCCGCGAGTTCGGGCTATCGGGCCAAAGGTTCGGCACCGTCATCCTCGTCGCCGCGCTCGTGAACGAGCTCGCGGCCATCACCGTCTTCGCGGTCCTGCTGCAGCTGAACAGCGCCGGGGACCATGGCTCGTGGTCCTCGCTGGCGGTGGCCATCGGTTCGACCGCCCTCTTCCTGATCGTGGTCTTCGGCGCCTACGAGATCCTCCGACGCGTTCGGACGCGCCGGGGGGCCTCCGGCGCCCAATCGAACGTCACCCGGTACTTCCGGTCCCGGGAGGCCGGGTTTGCCCTCCTGATGGTGGTGAGCCTGGGGGCGGCGCTCTTCTCGGACGTCCTCGGGCTGACGTTCGTGATCGGGGCGTTCTACGCCGGGATCCTCGTCACGCCGTCGGCGGCGGGCCCCGATGCCAACAAAGGGGTCCGGTCCGCCCTGAGCGTGATCATGTGGGGCTTCTTCATCCCGCTCTTCTTCGCCATCACGGGGATCCAGACGAACCTCCGGCTCCTCTGGACCCCGGTGGCGCTCGTGGCGTTCTTCGCGCTGCTCCTGGTCGCGATGGTCTCGAAGATCGGGGTCGGCGCCGGGTTCACCCGGCTCACCGGGTGGAGCCTGCCGGACTCCTTCGCGCTGGGCTTCATGGTGAACAGCCGCGGCGCGGTCGAGATCGCGATGGCGGTCATCCTCTACACGGACGGCATCATCAGCACGTTCTGGTTCACCGTCGTCGTCGGTGTCGGCGTCGTCTGCACGATGGTCGCGCCGGTCGGCGCGCTCACCTCCTGGCGCTCGGACCCCGCCAGCCGGGCCGATCTGGAGCTTCGGATGCCCAGCCTTCGTTCTTCCGGGGCCAACTCGACCCTATCGGACCCCGTGGCCCCGGCCCCCTAGAACCCTCCTTCGGGGACCCGCCGTAGCGTCCCCGGCCGCTCCCGTGGCGGGAGGACCGGCCCCCGGAGCCCGCTAGCCCACCTGGGCGTATCCGGCCATCGGGGCGTCGTAGAAGCCGAAGTTCCACGAGGGAGGCACGTCGAGCGCGAACGGTATCATGTACGACGCGCTGAGCGGCTGGACCGAGGTGAGGTTCCCGCCCGAGATCCGGAGGTGCGTGACCGTGCCGTTGAAGAAGTAGCTGCCGATGGGATGGGTCGAGCAGCACGGTTGCCATTCGATCTGGGTGTAGACGCCGAAGAACTTGGTCCCGTAATAGGGGATCGACGCGTTCCAGTACCGGTGCGACAGCGCCACCGAGAGATCGACGATCTGGAACTCGATCGTGCGGGCCGTCGGGTCGATCGTGATCGAGAGCGTGAGGTGGGAGCCCGGGGGCGTGACGAAGCCTCCGTTCGACCGGGTGGAGTTGGTGGCAAAGTAGGTGGCGACGCAGTTCACTCCAGGGACGTACCAGGGTGCGATCCGCCCGCCGGGATTCAGGTCGACCCCCAGCTGGAAGAAGCCCGTGCAGGTCGAAAGCGTGGTGCCGCGGTAGTCCATCGCGTTGATCTGGGTCCCGATGATCCCGGCCTGGGGAACGTTCCAGTTCGAGAGGGTCATGTCCGCGCTCAGGGTCGTGAACCCCGGAAGGAGCGAGACGATCAGCCCCGACCCCTGTCCGTAGCCGTCCATGTTGTTGTAGCCGGGAATGGTCGTCGGGATCTGGTACGTCGTGAAAGTCAGGTCGGTGTAGTAGACCGTGCCCGCCGTCGTGTCGAGGATCGCGCCGGTGTAGTTGCCGGCGCCCGGCAGGCGGAGGTTCGTGGCGGCGGCCACGTCCGTGCGATCGACGTAGACGGTCATCAGCCAGGGGGCCGTGTTCGGCGTCGACGGTGTAGTGGCGTTTAGGTAGACCAACAGGTCGACCCATCCGGCGGGCTGGGCGGTGCCGCTCGTCGGGATCGGCCCGATCGCGGTCGCCGTGGCGGGGGTCGCGCCGGCGGCGACGGACCCCGCCGAAATCCCGACCACGGCCACGGGGCCGGTACGGTCCGCGAGACCGACGAACCCGGCGCCGCTCGCGGCGTAGTTCACCACGGCCTGGAAGGAGAGGGAGGCATCGCCCGCGACGAAGCTCCGCGTCGTGTGATCGATCTGGGGCACCGACCCACGGACCGTCGACTTCAGCGAAGGCTCGCCCAGGTAGTTCGTGGTGGTGCTCACGGTCGCGGTCCCGGACGTTGGCGACCAGCCATCGAGGTGGCGGTCCTCGAAGTTCGAGACGGACACGAACGGTCCCGAGGCGGCGAGGGGGTGGATCCCCGTGTGCGGCAGATGGATCCCCGAGAGGGCCGGCGCGACGGCGCCCATTCCGACGGGGAGGGCCGGGATCAGCAGAAGGACCATCACGACCACCGATGCGGGGCCCGAGCGGGGCATCGGCCGCGGGAATGGGTTGGGCTTACTTAGCCTCGCCGAAATGCGTCTCACGCAAGGGCCTCGCCAGCGCCGGGGCGATGAGTGCGCCTTGTCTCCGGGTCAGCGGTCGGGGGTCCGGGAGGGCGCCGCCTTCGTTCACTCGAGGGCCCGGACCCGCCGGCATTATGTTGAGATAGGTCTCCGACGGGAACCGATGGCGAGCCCATTGTCGTGGACCACGGCCCCGTTGACGCAATCGAACGATCCCAACGAGCTCCTTCGGAGGATCGAGCAGAACACCGCGAGCCTCCTCTGGTGGATGAAGATCCTGGTCGTGGCCACGATCGTGCTCGTCCTCCTGAACGCGTTGTACCTCTAGGCGCCCGTCGCTCGATCGGCCCGGGTCGGCGGCGGCGGGCCTTCCCCCGATCGGGTTCCGGCGACCCGTCTCGGGGGCCCAGGCGGTCCCGAGACCATCGCAGCCGTACTTTAGGGGCCGCTCGCCGCGGGCGCCGCGGCGGCGCGCCGGCTCAGGTAGCGACGTCCGAGCGCCCATCCGATGAGGCCGCCGAGGATGCCGCCGACGACGGCGCCCAGGATCAGCGCCTCCAACGACGGGTACAGGTCGCTAAGGCTCAGGTAGGAGAACTGCTGGGCCAACAGGACGAGCACCAATCCTAGGATGATGCCGCTGCCCGCGCCGTGGGAGGTCGCGCTCACGTGTCCTCCTTCGGAGGGGCGGCCGCCGCGTCATCCGATTTCGTCGGGGAGGTGGTGGAGGTGTCGGTGGAGGCGGCGGTTCCGGACGCGGCCGCGGCCGGTTCCTTCCCCTTTCCGGCGGGGGGCGCGGAGATGGCCGCCTGCCGGCCCGACCGGGCGAGCGAGTAGACCTCCCAGATCCCGACGAGGATCAGCAGGATTGGCATCGCCGCGCCGATCGCTGCCGGGGCCGTCACGTGGATGAAGAAGTCCTGGCTCCATTCGCTCGTCCCGTTGGGGGCGATCAGGCTCGCCGTGATCTTGTAGTCGCCGGTGAGGATCCACTGGAGGACCCCTGGGTCCCAGGACATGTTGAACTGCCCGTAGCGGTCGGCGATGGGGTTCGAGTTGATCACGTCGCGGGTCCCGATGGGGAACCCGAAGTAGAACATCTGCAACCGGGCGGTGCTGATGTTGTACGTCGGACCGCTGCGCGGCCCGATCCCCGAGGTCGCGGACCAGGTATACACGAGGTTGATCGCGGAGCCGAAGTTGGTCATGATGCCCGAGGAGATCGTGCCGGCCGAGCCGATGTTCATGCCGTTCCACGTCACGTTCGCATTGATGCCCGAGCTGCCCGCCGCCGGAACGACGGACGCACCCTTCGGGGCCGCGGACGGGCCTGACATCGCGCCGACGGGAGCGACCACCATCAGGAGCAGGAGAACGAGCGCCGGGGCCACCATCCATCGGATCGACCGAACTGGGAGCCGCATTGCTGGAAAGCAGCACCGGATTCCCCTTAATAGAACTGCTGAGAGCGTCGTCCCTGCCCGGCGCGCCGCACGCCGACCGGATTCGGGCCCGCATCGTTCCGGCGCTCGCGCCGCCGAGGAACTTCGAAAGAGTGCCTGGGGTTGGGACCTCCGACGGTCCGATCGGCGAGGTGCCGGAGGGTAGGCCGCCATCGGCCGAGCTGGCGCGGGGAGCGATTCTATGCTCCCGTCGCGGGCGGGGCCACCCGCTCCGCCGGGGACTACCAGCTTCGGAGGGCGGCCGCGGCCTGCTTGCGGGCCGCTTTGGTCTGGTGGCCCGGCCCGGTCCGCGTATAGGCGGTGCAGGCGCACGCCCGGCACTGCCCGTCCGCGGCGTGCAATCTCCGCTGGTGGAGGCATCCCGGGGTCTCGCATTCGGTGGTCATCTCGTCGTTCGGCCCCTCGTCCGCCGCTCGTCACCAACCGGAGGAGGGACATAAGGACGGCCGGTCCCGCCGGCGTTCGGTCGCTCGGGCCCCCAGGCGCCTCCCCGGCTGGGACGGAAGGCGAGGACGGAGCCTGGGGCGGAGTCCCGATCGACCCCCGGCCCGGCGAGGCCGTTTAGGGCGCACGGGCCCGCGGGCTCACGGTTCGGCGGCGGGCGGGTCCCCGTACATGGTCTCGGCCTCGCTGCGCGGGGCCTCGGCCTCGGGCTCGCGCGGAGGACGGCGGCGCAGCAGGAGGAACCCGACGACGAGCCCGACCACCAGCAACGCCAGGAGCAGGCCCACCGAGATCAGGAGCCCGTTCGTCGAGGAGCTCGAGGAGGTCGTCGTGACCGTCGCGGGCGCGACCGGCTGGAAGGCGGCCGACTCCGAGATCGGTTGCGAGACCGTCACCGTGACCGTCGGGGATGGGCCCGTGTAGGCCCCGGTCCCGACGCCGGTCCAGTTGACGAACGTCTCCGACGAGTTCGTCGGGGTCGCGGCGATCCGGACGACGGTTCCGTTGGCGAACCAGCCGGAGGTGACGTTCAGCGAGCCGCCCGCCGAGGCGGAGAGCGTGAGGTAGTACTGGGCCGTGTAGACGACGGACGCGGACCCAGGGGCCCCGGTGATCGTCACGTTCGTGAACGCCGGGCTGGGGACGTAGCGGACCCCGGTCGGGCCGGCGACGATCGGGAGGGCGATCTCGACGGTCCCGTTGGGGACGAGCGCCGACACCTCGTCCGAGGTGGAGGCGTAGCCGCCCACGCCGATCTCGGCGCTCCATTGGGTCCCCGCGACGAGGCCGCTCTCGGTGACCGAGAGCGCGAACGTGGCGACCGCGGCGATCGGCCGGGCCACGAAGGTGGCGATCTCGCTCGCGGTGCCCGTGACGGTGATCGAGAACGACGCGCTCGCGGAGGTGGCGGCGCCGAGCCCGGATCCCGACCAGCCGACGAACAGCTGCCCGACGGCGGGGGTGGCCACGAGCGCCAGGATCGTGCCGCTGTCGTACCAGGCGGCGCCGGACGGGGCCACCGAGCCTCCCGTCGAGGCGCTGACGTTCACGAGGAACTGCATCGAGAACGACAGGTTGAGCCATCCGTTGGCGTCGATGAGGTATCCGCCCGACTCGGCGGTGAGGCTCGTTGAGCTCACCGACGGCACGAAGCGCGTTCCGTCGCTGCCGTTCAGGTAGGCGTACGGGAGGGAGACCGCATAGACCCCGGTGCTGAGGCCGTGCACCGTGAACTGCGCGGCGCCCGACGCGACGCCGAGCGCCGAGTAGAGCTGTCCGCCGATGCCGACCGTGAACGCCGTGCCCTGGGAGAGGCCGACGCCGCTGACCGTGACGTTCCAGGTCGGCGGGGTCGCGGGCTCGAAGATCGCGAACTCGGTCACCGGGCCGTCGACGCTCGCCGAGATGCTCGCGTGGGGGGAGGAGACGCTCCCCGCGCCGCTGCCGGACCAGGCGTAGAAGATGCAGTTCGCGTCCGGCGTGGCCGTGAGGCCGACCGCGGCGCCGGAATTGTACCAGCCCGACGACGCCGAGACGGTCCCGCACGAGGACGCGCTCACCTGGAGCCAGAACTGCTTGGAGTAGTTGATGAACGCATACGTCGCACCCTGGACCTTGACGGTTGCCGGGAAGCTCGTGAAGTTCGCTCGGATCCCCGAGCCGCTGTAGTCGAAGGTATCGATCGCGGACGGGATGTACCGGGTGGCGTTCGAAAGCACCACGGCGGAGGCGTTGAGGGAGTGCGACCCGCCGGCGACGTCGATCGGAGGCGCGATCACCGAGGAGCTACCGTAGTCGGTCGAGTCGATGGAGTACGTCCAGCTGGTCCCGCCGGGGAGGTCGCTCGTGCTCACGTAGATCGGGAACGACGCCGAGGTGGCCGCCTCGAGGGTGAAGTTCACCTGCACCAGCGGGTCGGTCACCGGTCCGATCGGCGAGGCGGGGCTGGCGGTGGGGACCCAGAGGTTTCCCGTGTTCCCGTCCGGGACGGTCCAGACGGTGTAGTTCAGCAGGGTGGCGTTGAGCGTCGAGTTGAACAGGTTCCACGAGTCCGTGCTCTGGTTCGACTGGAACAGGGTGCCCGAGTTGAGCGTCACGCCCCAGTCCGTCCCCGTGGGGAGCCCGGTCTCGTGGAACGCGTACGTTTCGTTCGGGCCGAGGCACGTGTAGAAGACCGGGACCCAATCGTAGATGCAGTAGCCGTTGAACGAGAAGCTCGCGGTCTCGTTGACCGGTCCGTTCACGGTGACGTTCGTGAACAACGAGGTGGTGTTCGCGGCGTTCGCGCCGGTGCCCTTCCAGGACAAGAACGTCAGGTTGAGGATGTCGGTCTCGTAGCAGGTCCCGACCGGAACGCAGTAGAAGCCGTTGTTCGGGGTGACGCTGAGGGGGATCACGGTACCCGGCGTGACCCATTCCTGGCCGGGGCCGGGCGTGATGTTCCAGTTGACGGACGGGCACGCGGTGAGGTTCCAGAAGAAGCCGGCGCCGTAGCCGCAGCCCGGGGTCCCGTACGGATAGGGGGCCAGGAACGGCACCGTCGTGAGATCGAACAGCACCTGAGAGGTGTACGTGACCGCCACCGTCGTCGACGCGGTCAGGATCACCGGGTTCGACAGGGAGAAGGTCGGGAGGTACCGGTACCCGAACGGCGTGGCAACGGTGACGTTCCACGTCGCGTTGAACCCGTTGGGGACGCCGCTCACGGCGAGATTGGCCGGCGCGACTGCCGACAGGATGTTGCCGAGGATGTCGGCCGTCCACGAGGTTCCCGTCGCGAGGCCGGTCTCCGAGAACGTGAGGGTGAGACCGGTGCCGTGGAAGAGCGACGAGATCTGGACGCCGGAGGCCCCTCCGGTGCCCGGCCACGGACAGGCGCCGTAGATGGCCGTCGTGTTCCACGCGTCGCAGATGTCGGCGGTCCACGCGAACAGGACCTGGTCCCCGGCGGTGACGACGCTCGCGTACTCGCCGTCGGGGTTGTTGGGATCGAGGTAGATCTGCGTCGAGTTGTCGGAAAGGTAGATCGGCGACGAGAACGTCGTCCCGTTGTCGGTCGAGTTCACGTAGATCTGGGCCTGGGGACCGCAGAAGGTCCCGTACGCTCCCAGCGCGCACACCGAGAAGTTGTCGAAGGTCGCCGTGATCTGGAGGACCCCGTTCGGGGAGACCCCTATCGCGGGATTGTACAGCTGGTTCCCGCCGAAGTTGATCCCGCCCCGAAGGTTCGGGGCGATCGACCGCGACGCCGAGAACGTGCTGCCGGAGGTCGAGCCGTTCGAGACGGAGACGTCCGTTCCCATGCCCGTGTAGCAGCCATAGCTCCCGCAGAGGGCCTCGAGGTACGCGCCCGAGTAGGCCACGAACACCTGGCCCCCGGAGGGCGAGACCGCGAGGGCGGGCGACGGATCGAAGAACGGACCGAACCGCGACAGCGGAACGAGGACGCCGTCCGAGACCGTCGTGTACGAGAACGAGCTACCGTTGGTCGTCGAGCTCGCCACGACGACGCTGGCGGTCCAGCCGCCGTAGTAGCACCCGCTCGAGGGGCAGCCTACGACGGCGACGTAGGTCACGTTCGTCGTGTACGCGACGTACAGCCGTCCGGACGCGTCCACCGCGATCGAGGGATTCATGGCGACCGAGGTGCCGGCCGAGGCCTGTGTGTTCAGATCCACTGGCGCCCCGAACGTGACGCCGCCGTCCGTCGAGGTGACCAGATGGACCGCGCTCGACCCGGTTCCGAACCCGCCGAGCTGGTCGCTCAGGTTCATCCACGCGACGTAGACAGTGTCGCCCGTCGCGGTCACGACGGGGCGCTGCGGGGGGAACGCGGGGGCCGACAGCGAGGGGTTCGCCGAGGTGTTGAGGACGAGCGGGGTGGTCCATAGGGCGCCCCCGTCGAAGCTTCGGGTCACCACGAGACGGTCGTACGTCACCATCGGGCTCGAGGCCCGGAACGACAATCCTGGGGCGAAGCCGCCCGGGGTGAGGTTGCTGGAGACGTTGTACTCGATGTACGCGAGCACGAGCGTGCCGTTGGAGAGCGACGTGAGCGACGGCTCCCAGGCCGACGGATAGTCGCCGACCGCGGGGGAGGTGCAATCGGGATTGCCGAGGTAGGCGGGCGACGTCCAGCTGGTCCCGAGATTGGTCGAGACGACGACGCCCACTTCGGTCTCGGCATACGGCCGGGCGGACGTGCACGGAGCTTCGGTCGTCCACGTCGTGTAGGTAGCGACGAGGTAGCCCGTCGAGGTCAGGTTCAGGGAGGGATCGTCGGCCGCCACGACGCACGAGGTCAGGTAACAGGACTCCTGGCTCGCCGGCGGGGCGGGGACGCTCGAGGTCGTGAAGAACGTGCCGTTTCCGGTCGCGGCGGCCGGGTGAGCCACCGCTCGCCCTGGGTGCGGAGCGGCACCCGCCTCGGCCAGGCCGTGGTGGCCCGGGGCGAGCGTTGGGGGCGTGGCCGCGGCACCGGCAAGGCCCGCGAAGCTCGCGAGGAGGAGGATCGCCAGGACGCCGGCGACCGGAATCACCCGAGGCATCATGGGCTCGCCTCCTCCGGGGCCCCTTGCGCGTAGACCGGCGGTTCCGACGAATCGGTCGCTACGTCCGAGCGTGGATCCTCCCTCGCCGGAGGGGGAGGCTGACGCCCACGGGCGACGACGACCCCGATCGCCACCCCGATGACGAGCCCGACGAGGCCCAGCCCCACCCACACGATCGGGTTCGACCAGGGACCCGACGAAGAGCCGGTCGTGGTCGTTACCGAGGGCGGCGCGTTCGCGAACGAGGCGATCTCGGTCAGAGGTCCGGAGACCGAGATCGTGGCGTTCTCATTGGGACCCGTATAGGACCCGACGCCAGTCCCGGCCCATCCCAAGAAGTTCGCGCCGACGCCGGGGGCGGCGGAGAGGGACACCGGTGCGCCGGAGGCGGCCCATTCGCTCGATGGGGTCGCCGTGCCCGGGCCGACCGACGAGACCGAGAGGCGGTACTGGCTCGCGAAGGGAACGGGCTGGCTCGTGTTCGCGTGGACCGTTACGGTGACGGTCGTCGAGATCGGCACATACCGCGTCGTCCCCGTGGGTGCGATCGCGGCGCCGACGGTAAAGGAGTAGGTCCCCGATGCGAGCCCCGTCACGACGATGTCCGCCGACGTCGAGCTCATCGAGGCGGTCGCGTTGGAGATCGTCCACGAGGTGCCGGCGAGGAACAGGAGCGACGCGACGAACGTCGCCGTGTAGCGGGGGGCCACCACCGGCGATAGGGGCGTGAACTCGGCGATCTCGGTCACGGGCGCGGAGATCGGGTCCAGGGTCGTCGCGGAGAGGGGGCCGGAGTAGCTTCCGGTCCCGGTGCCGACCCACACGCTGAACTCGTAGCCGTTGAGCGCGCTCGCGAGGAGCGCCACCGAGCCGCCGGAAGGCACCCAGTACGGGCTCGAGGTTGAGCCGCCGCTCGACGCCGTGACCTGGACGACACCGCCGGTGCCGGCCGCGACGACGACCGAGTACTCGGTCTCGAACTGGATCGTCGCCGTGGCGCCGCCGCCACAGACGGTCTGGGAGGCGGAGGTGGGCACGTACCGGACCCCGGTGCCGTTCGCGTGCGAAAACGGAACGGCGACGCTGTAGCGTCCGAGGGACCCGGAGTACGTGCAGGAGAACTCGTTGGGGATGACCAGCTGCGAGGAGAGCGAGCTGTAGCCGACCCCTCCGACGACGACGGTCCACGCCGTGCCGTTCGGCACCCCGGTCTCGTTGATGGTCACGTTGAACCGATCGAGGACCAAGGGGAGGAACGAGGCGGTCTCGACGATGGGTCCGTTCGCGGTGAGGTTCGCCGTCTCGATCGTGCTCGTGACGGAGCCGGGTCCGGTACCGGTCCAGCCGGCGAACCGGTACCCGACGGTCGGCGTCGCGTTCACTTCGAGCGTCGCGCCGGGGGCGAGGAAGTAGCTGCCGACGGCCTTGGATAGGGTCCCGCCCGCGGACTCCTCGAGCTGGACCTTGTAGGTCGACGTGAAGTTCACGTCGTAGGTCTGGCCGACGACGACGCTGCCGCCCGATCCGATCCCCGTCGGCACGAAGGTCTGGTTGCCGGCGGCGGCGAGCGTGGGGTAGCTCTGCACGGGGAAGTTCCCGGGTCGGGTCGTGACGTTGATCCAAGGGGTCGTCGAGGAGTACTCGGTGCCGTTGAACGAAAGCTGCCAGTCCGAGCCGCTCGGGATCCCGACGGCGTTGAACGAGACGACTCCCGCCGCGGCGCCCACGTCGACCTGGGCGAAGGAGAGGTTGACGGCCGGGATGTTCGGGATCACGACCGGGTTGCCGTTGTCGGAGTAGCCGAAGTAGCTCCAGCCGATCCGGGTCGACGTGGCCGAGATATTCACGATCTCGTAGGCGCCGGTGCCGAGGTTCGGGACGACGACGGTCGACCCGCCCGTCCCGGTGTAAGTGCCCCCGTTCATCGAGAACGAGTACGTCGAGTTGCTCGGGAGCGACGGCGCTGCAACGCTCTCGCTGTACACGCCGTAGGCGGCCATCCATGCGGTCTCGTTGATCGGTCCGTTGACCTGGATCGGCGCGACGGACGCGCTCCCATTGAAGTGGCCGGCCCCGGTGCCGCTCCAGTAGCCGACGAAGCCCGCGCCGTAGTAGTAGTTGTTACCTGAGTATCCGCTCGAGAAGTTGAGCCACGTGCCGGCCGGGAAGTACCACGGGAAGGCGGCCCCGTACGAGTAGTAGTAGCTGCCGAACGCGTAGACCTGGGCCGCCCAGTACCAGTAGAACTGGTAGCCGCCGTTCTGGTTGAAATCGGCGGACTCGATCGTCAGGCCGGGGGTGTTCGTCGGATTGGCGAAGAACTGGATCCCGTAGAACGTCGTGAAGCTGAAGATGTCCACGGTGGGTCCGGTCGCGACGAGGATGGGTGCGGTACCGATCTCCGGCATGAAGGCGGTCCGATAGGCGGTGAGCACGACCGGCCCGGGCCAGACGACGTAGAACGGCCGGCCGAGCGGGGCGTTCGTGATGTTGAATTCGGTGGCGGTCGTCGAGTAGGTGGTACCCGAGATCTGGGCGCTCCACAGGGTCCCCGACGGGAGGCCGGTCTCCTCGATGGTCACCGTCGTCGTGGACCCACTGTAGACCGTGCCTACCACGAGGGCCACGGGGAGGCTGATCGTGGTCGTGAACGAGAGGAACGCCGTCTGGAGGGCGTACGCGACGACGGGGTTTCCGTGGCTATCGAACGAAACGGAGCCGAGGTATCCCCAGTAGTCGAAGTCGGTGATGCCGGTCCCGGCCGGATCCTCCTCGATGATGCTCGGGGAGTTCCAGGTCACGCCGTTGGAGCTCGAGGTCATCCACTCGCCGTTGCCGTCGCCGTAGGCGTTCTGGGTGTACGCGTTGCGGCCCGTGCCGCCGTTGGTCCAGTTGTAGAACGAGTAGGCGAGATAGACGGTGCCGTTGTGGACGCCGAGGGCGGGGTTGAAGTAGCCGAAGCCGAAGACCTCCTGGTTGTAGTCGAGCGCCGGCAAGGCCCCCGTAACGGAGCTCGTCGTCCAGGTGGAGCCCCCGTTGGTGGAGGCGGCCGCGAAGATCCCGCTGTTCGCGAAGTCGAGCTGCCCCGCGTACTGGTCCGTCAGGTTCATGTCCTCCGACTGGGACCAGGCGACGTAGAGGTCCGACGATGTGCTCCACTGGAGGGACGTGTCGAGGGCGCCCTCCCAGAGACCCGGGCCCCCGTAGTTGGCCGTAGCGTAGCCGAACTCGGTGGCGTTCACGGAGACGATCGTGGGCTTGGCCCACGAGCTACCGTTCGTGGTGGACATCGAGACGACGATGTCGTCGGAATAGACGGAATTGCCCACCGCGCAGAAGACCACGCAGTTCCGGTCCGCCGCGTAGGCGACGGCGATCTTGCCGCCGGAGCTGACCGAGATCGATGGGTCCATGGCGTTGAAATTCATGGCGGCGTTCGCGCCGGGCAGCCCGGAGGGGATGGTCACCGGCCCGCTCCACGTGGACCCGTTGTCCGTCGAGTACACGAACTGGAGGCTCGTCGAGTCGGTGTTCGAACCGGTGATCGGGGCCGAACTGTTGGTGATGTTCGTATAGACGATGTAGACCGAGTCGCCGAAGGTGGCGATCCGAGGCATGGCGATGTTGCCGTCATCGATGAGGAGCTTCGTCGAGGACCAGTTGGTCCCGTTGGTGGTCGAGCTGATCAGCGCGAGGGCGGCGTAGGGCCGGTAGAGGTAGTCGAGGACGGGCCGGCCGCTGCCGAAGGCCCCGGGCGCCGTCGAGGTGAAGATCTGGCCCGGCGTCGCGTTCGTGGCGACGAACGCGCCGAAGATCTCGCCGCTGCCCCCGACCGCGAACGACGGCTCGAGGCCCTCGAAGTACGGGCAACCGGAGCTGCCGTTGTTCCCGATGTATTCCATCGGGGCGAACGACTTGCCGCCGTCGGAGGAGGTGCTCCAGGCGATCCGGGTCGAGACGTTGGCGGACGTCGAGCAGGAGGGCGCGGAGGTGAAGTTCGTGATCGCTGAGAATCCGAGGCCGAGATCGCCATTCGCGAGCTGGAGCAGGTTGGGGTTCTGCGACATGTCGTAGCACCAGCCGATCGGGCTGCTGCAGGTGACGTTCGCGGGGGAGGAGTTTCCGACGCTCCAGTCGTTGGAGAAGAAGAGAGGGGAGACATTCAGGGGAGGCACCGCGGGAGAGGACGACGCGACTCCCCCGTCAGAGCTCGGGCGTGAGGCAGCGACCGTCGGGAGCCCGTGGCCGGCCATAGGGGACCCCGGCGAAGCGGCCACTCCGGCCGCCAGCAGGCCGGACGAGCCCGGGCCGAGCAGCAGCACGGCGGCGACCACCAGGGTGAGTCCCGCCAGATGGCGGAGGGTCGTACGGGAACGCTTCGATGCGGCGAACGGCCAAGGTCGCATGGCCGGGGGACAGGACCGGCACTCATCAAGGTTGGCCTTCCCTACGGCGAGATCGGCGCCGTCGCGGCCGCTTTCGCCGCCGCCGTCGCACCGGTAGATCGCCGGCCCCCTCCAGCCTCGCCTCGAAACTATAAGCAGCGCCGCACTTCCTGAGCCGTCGGCCGGTATCCGGGACATGTCCTCCTCCACCTCCGTGTACGAGATCCGCATGACCTTCCGAGCCCCGCTCGCGTTCGCGTACGAGTGGTGCACCGATTACACCCCGAAGGACCGCAAACTGGAGGGCGACCCGGGCACTCGTCAGATCCTCCGAAAGGGGAGACGCACCGTCGTGTACGAGGATCTCAACGCCACGGATCACGGGTGGATGTGGAGCCGCCAGACGGTGACCCTTCAGCCGCCGGATCGATGGCACGCCATCGCCATCGGCAACTATCGGACCTGGGACCTGGACTACTCGCTCCGGCCGCTGCCCGGAGGGCGGACGGAGTTCTCCATGCGCGGGGAGCGAAGGGCGACGCCGCTGGGCGTCAAGAATCCCCCAAAGCGCGTGCTGGAGCACGAGCTTCGGGTAATGTGGGCCAACCTGGGCCGCGCGTTGGATAAGGACTACCGAAGATCTCTTCGCACGGCGAGGACCCGCCGCGCCGGCAAGCGTGAGCGGGCTCGGTAAGCCATCCCCGGAGCCCCGGGGGCAACGAGTCGGACGAGAAACGGTCCGGTTTCCCGGACCTCACACGATCCAGGCGGTGTAGTAGAAGTAGATCAGGTAGACCCCGACGACGATGAGCACGACCGCGCTGATCTTCTTGATCACCGGGGTGAAGGCTTTGAGCTGGTTCACGTACTTCTGGCCCGCCAGGGCCAGCATGACCGTGACCACGATCATCAGCGCGGCCGCGGTCAGGGCGAAGATCAGGATGTTGATGATCCCGCCGAGCAATCCGAGGGCCAATCCCGCGATGATCGCCGAGAAGATGACGGGGGCGACGCACCCCGCCGCCGCGGCGGCGTATCCCATCCCGTAGCTGAACAGCTTGAGGTAGAACCCGCGGCCCGACGTAGCGGAGGAACCCGCGAGGTTCGCCTCGGGTCGCTTCCCCCCGAACCGGTACCAGAGGTTCTGCAAGGGAGTCACGATCCGCCAGTACTGGAGGTTCGTGAGGAGGAGCGCCCCCAACGCGACGAGGACCACCCCGACGGCGATCAGAAGATCGGGGACGAAGCCCCCGACGACGCTCGCGGCGAAGATGAGCGCGATGCCGACGATCAGGAACACCAGGATCATGCCGAGGGCGGTGACCGACCCCGCCAGCACGGCTCGTCGTGCGGCGCCCTGGTACGCGCCCCCGCTCGAGCGTTGGGCCACCGCCTCGCGGGTGTTCAGCCCGAGAAAGATGCTCATGTACCCGGGGAACATCGGGAACGCGCAGGGCGAGAAGAAGGTCGTCACGCCGGCGATCGCCGCCAGCACGAAGACGCTCACGGTGACGATCGCGATGGGGACCGCGGTTCCCGCGAGAGCGGAGTTGATCTTCGACTGGAGCGTTGACTGGTCCTGCACGCCCGAGACGTCGTAGACGACCTGACCCTTCGGGTCGATGACGACGACCGTGGGGATGTCCTGAACGCCGTAGGCGCGCGAGACGGCGAGGCTGCCGGTGTCCTGGGCCATCGTCCACGTGATGTTGTGCGTCGCGCGGTAGGACTGCAACGCGGGGACCGTATCGCCGAACTGGGGCTCGATGTAGATCGAGATGAACTGGACCCGCGTACCGCCGGTCTGGTTGTACGTCGAGTACAACGAGGCGAGGCTCTTCTCGACGATCTGGCATTCGCTGCAGGAGAGCGAGGTGAACTCGACCACGACGGCGCTGCTGTTGCGGTAGTGGGAGAGCGTGAAGTTCTGACCGTAGATGGTCTGGATAGTGAAGGTAGGGGCCATGGTCTGGCCCTTGGAGCCAGCGGCGGCGGTCGGGACCAGGTGGTCGGCGTAGGCCACCGTCGCCCCCCCGACGAGCAGGACCACGATCAGGACCGCCGCGATCCACCGGGTGCGGTTCCTCCCGACCCCGCCCGGCGATCCCGGCGAGCTCGCGGCCGGGAGCGAGCCGGCGTTCCTCCTGCGACCCCACGCGACGAGGCCGAGGGCCCCGACCACGACGAGGACCGCCACGATCAGCCAGACGCCCAGGCTGCCGAGCAAGCTCGTGATCCCGCCGCCCGCACCTCCGCCGCCCTTGGGGGGCGACGTGCCGGAGCCCGCGTAGAGGGGAACGTTCTGGACGGCGTTGGCGTCCGCGATGGTCACCGTCTCGTTCGTGGTCTCGTACCCTGGGGCGGAGACCGAGAGCGTGTAGGTCCCGTTCAGGAGCCCCGAGAACGAGTAGGCGCCGGTCGCGTTGGTGGTCGCCGTGAGGCCGTTGCCTGGGGTTAGCGTGAGCGTGGCGTCGGCGATCCCGACGCTCGTCACCGCGTCGGCGACGAGGCCGCTGAGGTCGGAGAGCGTGGGGCTGACGGTCATCTCGAACATGTACTCGCTCGAGACCGACTGGGCGACGGTGAGGTTCGAGAACAGGTTCGGGACGGTGGGGGCGGTCACGGTCGAGAGGTTGTCGTAGAGGACCGTGATGTTGTACCCGGCACGGACCCCGACGGTCATCCCGCTGTAGGTCGACATCCGGTTCGTCGTCCCGACGTACCAGTTCGATCCGTGCGCGGCCATCGCGACGGGGGCGTAGCACACGGGGCTCGACAGCTGACAGAACGTGAAGTAGACGAACGAGATGTTCGTCGTGTTCGCGACCTCGATCGAGACGGTGAAGTTCTCCTGCTCGGTGGTGTTGCTCGACTGGTAGATCGCCAGGAAGAAGCTCGTCGGAGCGGTTCGCGGGGATTCGGCCGACGCGCTCGCGCCCATCAGGACGACCAGCAGCACCAGCCCTAGGGCCAGCGTGGCCGGTAGCGCCCGGGCCGGGTTCATGGACGGGGGGCCGACGCGAGGCGGACGGCCGGAGCGGCTCGTTGCGGGCCCCACATCAAGGTTCGTCGGTGGGGGGTCGGGGCGACCGGCGCTTCCCCTTGGGAGACCACATCATGGCCACGCCGAGGAGCGCGACCACCGCGATCACGCCGACCGCGATGACGATCCATTCGGCACCCGTCAGCCCGCCGGCCGACGACGACGAGGTCGGGGAACCCGACGCGACGAGCTGGAGCTGAACGTTCTGGGTCGTGATATTGCCCGGGGTCAGGATGACCAAGGTGGAGTTCGCGGCATAGCCGGGAGCCGTGACGGTGAGGTTGTACGTTCCCGCCACCACGAACTCCCCGAACGACCCGGCCGCGACCGGGATCGACGACCCGTTCAGCGTAACGGTCGCGTCGGTAGGACTGACCGTCCCCTGCAGGTTGGCATACCGGGGGGTGAAGGAGACGTTGATGGACTGCGCCAGGCCGACGACCCGAACGAATCCCGTGGCCGAGGCGGCCGTGAACGCGTACGCGTTGGGGCCGAACTCGTACGTGAAGGGCCCGTTGGGGAGGTACAGGGCGAGGGAGGCGTTCGTGAGCGACGTGAAGTTCCCGGAATCGATCGAGAGCCACCAGCCGACCTTCGCCGGAAGTCCCTGGGAAGCTACCGTGAGGCCCGCCGCCGAGATCGCGGTCGTGTTCCCGGAGAAGCCTCCGGTGTTCTGGGCGCTGACCTTGTACCAGTAGACCTGTCCCCCGGTCAGACCGGTGTCATTGAAGCTGGCGGACGTCGCGACGCCGCGCGCCGTGTAGACCCCCGTCTGGGTCGCGGATCGGTAGACGTGGTAGTTCACCCCGGCCCCGCCGGTGGTGGGCGGGGTCCAGAGAAGCGAGACCTCCTTGTTCCCGGGCGCCACCGTCAGAGCGGTGGGCGAGGCGGGCGCCAGATTGGGATTCACGACCAGGGTGATCGTTCCGGATCCGGTCGTGTAGCCGGGCGCTGCGACCTGGGCGGTCACGACGATCGGCGTCGACGAGGTAACGGTGGGAGCTTGGACCGACACGGAAACGCTGCCATCGCTGGCCGTGATGCCGCTGGTCGCATTGAGCGAAGCTCCGCCCGTCACGGTGAAGTCCACGGTGGCTCCCGATACGGGGGCACCGGAAGTGGTGTTCGCGACGTGAACGGTGATCGTGGCGTTGGTGTCGGAGAGGAGGCTGGTCCGGTTCGCCGCGACGGCCGTGGTCAGGGTCGTCACCGGGACCTGGTTGGCATTCTCGACGATCTTGGTCGAGTTCTGCTGGACGAAGGAGACGATGCTCAGATTCAGGTCGTTCCACGTCGAATTGATGGCACCGGTGGCGAGGACGTCGGTTGACGTTCCCGCGACCAGGCTGACGGGGTGGTTGAACAATGTCTCGCGGACCACGTGATCGACGTCGTGGGGCCCGTAGCCGTTGCTCAGGTTCTGCTTGTCGATGTACTCCATCAGGTACGTGACCAGGTTGTACGAACCGGTGATGGCGGAGGTGATGTTCGCGTGGTCCACCACACCGACCGAGTTCACCACGGCGCTCTGGGCGATGGAGACGTTCCCGGGGATCATCGAGGCGTTCGAGAGGTCCTGCTCGTACTCCGATTGCATCTGGGGCACCGAGTTGGTGGCGCCGCAGACCGAGACGACCCCATCGAAGAAGACGTCCGGATAGCCGCAGACGCTGTAGTAGGTCTCTCGGTTGAGGGAGGTCCCGTCGGGCGGTACGTAGTTCTCGAGGCACGGGCCCGATCCCGTTGGGAAGGCGCAGACGTGCAGCTCGGCGACGTCGAGAACGCTTCGGTTGGTGCTGAGATCCATGTTGTGAAGGGCCTGCGACTCCGCCGGGCAGTGGATGCACCAGACGCCCGTGAAGGTCTCGACGAGCACCGTCCTCGGGTAGCCGACCGCGGGGGCCGGCACGGCGTGGGTCACGGCGCCGGGAAACGGACTGAGCGCCGCGCCGGCGATCGGTCCCGAAGATAACGGGCCCGACCGGATCGCGGCGCCGCCCTGCGCTGGCGCCGAAAGTAGGACGGCCAGGATGAACACGACGGCCAACGTTGCTGGAATTCGACTCTTCATCTGTAGTACTCCTCTCAAGCTTCCCCTCTGTAGCGATCGTTCCCTGCCCTGTTCTCGCCGGCTCTTCCCGTCATGGCTGAGGTCGGGCTCCATCGGCCATCCCCGCTCTGCTTCCGGTCCCCTAGGGGGGGAGGAGCTCAATCGAGGTGGCCGCCGTGGTCCCGGACTTCTCGAATCTGCCAACGGGCACCAGTACTTAAAGGCCGAAGGAACGCCGGGGGTCTCGGGAAGTCGCACCGGCGGGGCCGGGCCCCCTCGGGGGCCGCCAGGCCCCGGTCGCGGCGGATCCAGAGCCCCCGGCTCGCATGGCGACAGAGCCTAAGCGGGCCTACGCCATGCGGACGACCGAGAGTTCGACGGACCATGAGGATCCTTGTGACGGGAAGCACCGGGTTCATCGGGACCTACCTTTGTGAGGACCTTGCGAGATCGCACTCCGTGCACGGGCTCGATCGTCGCGACCCTAAGGGCCGAGTCGAGAACGTCGTCTACGACCGCGTTGAACTGCTGGAGCCGGATCAGCTCTCCGCGCAGGTGCGAAAGGCGGACCCCGAAGCGATCGTGCACCTCGCTGCCCAAGTGCGCATCGAGGATTCGTTCGCGGACCCCAGCGCTACCTACAACGACAATGTCGTCGGCACGGTCAATCTCATCCGCGCTGGGTTGGGCCTCGGAGCGAAGCTTCGTCGGTTCGTCTATGTCTCCTCGGAAACCGTCTACGGGCCCGCCGCGGTCTATCCGACCCCCGAGGACGCTGGCGTCAACCCCCAGTCGCCTTACGCTGCCTCCAAGGCCGCCTCCGAGTTCCTGATCCGAGGCGCTTTCGAAGGGAGGGCGCTCATCCTCCGTAGCGGGATGTGCTACGGACCCCGTAGCGACCCACGCTTCCAGGTCGTCGCCCGGTTCATCGAACGGGCCCTCCGCGACGAGGCCCTCCTGTTTCCCGCGAGCCTGCCGGCCGCCGATCATCCCACTCGGGATCTGAACTACGTGGCGAACCTCGTCGACGGTCTGCGACTGGCCGTCGAGTCGGACGCGACGGGAACGTACAATATCGCGGGGGGACGGGAGGTATCGATCCTCGACCTGGCGAAGGCGGTCGTCGGACGGGTCGGGTCCGGGCGGGTCGAGTTCTCGCCGAACTTCCGTTATCGTCGGGGTGAAGAAGGTCTGCGGACGTGGCTGGACATCTCGAAAGCGAAGGATGCGTTCGGCTACGCCCCCCGCGTCGAGCTGACCGAGGGTCTCGACCGGACCATCGGTTCGATGCGCACCCCCAGCTAGATGCGCCGGCTACTCCGGCGGCGCCGGGCGCGGCGGGGTGGGCCGGCGAACTTCCCGATCGGTTCGCTGACGGAAGTCGACGTGGAACCGGGTGGACTGGAGGGGGTCGGGGGGGTGAAGCCCCCCTCCTCCAGCTGTCGCCGGGTGGTCCGGTTCTTCCAGCATGTCGTCGGGCCGTTCAAGGGACCCCGGAGCTCCTCAAGCGGTTAGATTGTAGCAGATGGCCCGTCCCGCGCGCTCCTAGTGGCCCCCGGCGGCCACTCTCCCGCTTCTGGCCAGCGCTGGGCCGTTGGCTACGGGCAGGCCGGGGCCGGGTTGCCGCTGCCTCCAGTGAGGGCCGGCCAGGCGGACGCATCGATACAGAGATAGGTGATCTCCTGATGTCCCGCGGAATCGTTGACCGTCAGGGTTCCTGGGTAGTAACCCGGCCCCGGATACACGTGGGTCAGGTCCTGCAGGTGGGACAAGGTCCCGTCGCCAAAGTTCCAAGTGAACACGTACGGCGGCACGCACCCCGAGGCGCCCGACGTGAAGATCACGGAGCCGTTCGCGAAGAAGTTCGTTGCATTCGGGCTTGTGTTTCCGTTGTGGCCGGGCGTCGGGAACTCGATTCCGCTCGAGACGTAGAACGGGCAGTACGAGCTGTGAGGGTGCGAGCTGTTGGTGCTTGCCACGAGCGCCATGATACCGAAGGCGCCCGCGATCCCGAGCGCACAGGCGATCAGCGCTGCGGGCACGGCGGCGACGGCTACGGACCGGCGGCCATAGCGACGGGCATTCCCACCTGTCGCTCCCATCAGTCGGCCGGACGGCGCCGAATCTCATTACGGCGTCGAGCCAGGGCGGGGCGTCGACGGGTCCAGGTCGCGGTCCCACTCGACCGCGCGCTCCCGTCTTCAAGCTCGCGCGGAGAGGAGATCTCTACTCTATTGGGCCGGAGCGCCCGTCTCGGAGGCGGTCCACCTCGCTCCTTTCCGCGGCCACCCGCGCGGGAAAGATGTCTGGATCTATACCCGTTGACCGATGGGCCCAGTCGGGTCTAATATGATAAGCTA